>LXOW01177613.1_pt1 | contig 26581 bp, 12 predicted proteins | sample 1368591 | NCBI WGS metagenome assembly LXOW01 (sample SAMN04884650, study PRJNA319009) | bovine gut metagenome | isolation source: Cow rumen | host: Bos taurus | place: Italy: Legnaro (PD) | collected 2014-07-09
AGGTTAGTTATATAGTTAGTAGTTAGTTTGGAAAAACCTTGTATAGTTTAATTGCCATGAACCATTTAGAACTTTACATTGTTTTGGTAAAAGCCCGGACTTGTGAAAGCCCGGGTTTTTTATTGGAAAGAACGGAGCTACATGTTTATATTGAAACCGTTTTTAAAACCTCTGAAACAAAAAGCAAAGGTGATATAGTAATAATGTTGTAATTTTGCAGCCAAATGGAATTTAAACGAAATGAAACGATGAAAAAGAAAACTATTCTCTTTGTTTCGCTGCTGATGTTCCTGTTTGCTTCCAATAGCATGATGGCTCAGCAGCGTAGACCTGTTGATTCNNGTTGCTGATGTTGCTATTGGTTTCCAATAGCATGATGGCTCAGCAGCGTCGCCCCGTTGACAATCAACATCCGTTGTGGCTGATCCATATCGATGTGTGGAACTCCGCTGATCCCCAGAAGATCATCGACCTGATTCCAGACGATATCAAGCCTTACGTCTGCATGAACCTCTCACTGTCGTGTCAGTATGATACGGAAACTAATATGTATCGCATGCCGCGCAATGCCGTGCGCACGTATAAGTCGTGGGCATCGGTCTGTCAGCAGAATGGCATGTGGTTCACCTGCCAGCCGGCATCAGGCGGTCATACCCATATCCAGGATAATGACCTGGAGACCTTCGAATACTTCTTTAAGACCTATCCCAATTTCCTCGGCTGGAACTATGCTGAACAGTTCTGGGGCTTCGGTGATGCCGGCGATAAAGGCTCTATGACGACATCCTCGCGTTGGGCCTTGTTTGCCAACCTGGTGGAGATGTCGCATAAATATGGCGGCTTCCTCACCGTCAGTTGGTGTGGCGGTATCTATCATTTCGATACCGACCCCATTGCTGAACTGAAGACGGAGCCGCGATTCCTGGACGCCTGTAAGAAATATCCCGAGGCCATCCTCTTCCTCTATAAGTATACCCACTGTAGCAGCTTTTATAATAATGAAAGTGTCTGCTGGGGACCGTTCATCTCTGGCCTGACGAAGAACTACGGCGTGCGTTACGACAACTGTGGTTGGAACGACATGCTGTCAAAGCTGCTGGGCGATAATCATGGCAAGAAATATCCAGGCAGTGCCGGTATCGGTACGGTGATGGAGCAGACCTGTGTCAACGGTGGTGCTGTCTGGGACGGACCGGAACTCATCTGGTCGGGCGAATGCTTCCAGAATCAGAATGATACGCAGGTCGAAGACTACACGCGTCGCAACTGGACAACCTTCCCCAATTTCAGGGGCATCTGGCTCGACATGTGGCGCAAGATCATCGACGGCACGATGTATATCCCCTCGCGCGAGGAGGTGGTGGAGAAGACGAAGGTCGTCATCATCCACGATACCAGCGACGATTTCCGTGTGTGGGACAACCTCTACGACGGCCTGTATAAGCAGAACGATCCCGGCAATCCCGGCAACGGACAGTTGGGGAACAATCTCTGCTATTTCAAGTCGACGGGCCGCTATGGGGCTATTCCGATGGTGACAGGACTCTATGATGCTGCCGCAAAGGCCATCCCCGTCCAGGTGAACAAATCCAACTATACCTCGCGGTGGGGCACCTCTGCTGCTGCATCCTCAAAGAAGGTGACGGAGTTTAATGAGCTCTATCCCGAGGTGTCGAAAGGCGATCTCTATGTCAACCGCTACCATAACCAGTTGGTGACCTATACCCCTTACACCTATTTTAATTCTAAGAAAACGGCTTCGGCCGATATCCCCTTACAGTATAACACTTGCGACACGCTGAAACTGAAATACGGCAAGCTCTCCAGCGGCGTGATCCGTGAGTATGCCGACCATATCGATTTCTACCTGAACAACTACCGCAGCGATTCCACGGCGGCCCAAAATGATATCATCACCCTGACAGGTGTCATTGCCAAGCCGACCTCTACGCTGACTAAGCATACAACAGGTGCTTCTGGCTATTCGGCCAGCCTGACGAATGAGAGCTATGATGAGGCCACGCTGACTTACACCGTCACCGTCAAACACATGGGACCGGCTGACCTGAGGATCGATTGTGCCGGAGCCGGCAAGGACCGCCTGACCGATCTGCTGCCAGCCGAAGCCCTGGAACTGCCCAAACAGCCGGAGCCGTTTAAGGGCCCCATCGTGATCGAGGCCGAAAATATGGACCGTAAGAATGCCACATGTTCTCTGACCAACTCCGGCTGGTGGGCACAGGACTATTCCGACTTTGCGGGTCTTGGCTTCATCGAGACCCAGGCCAGTGCCAGCTGTGCCCTGCGCCATCAGTTGAAGCTGGCCGAAGGTGGCGACTACAACATCATCGTGCGATATTGTAACAGCAGTAAGGCTGGCAATATGAAAGTCACCGTCAACGGTGCGGCTCAGGAGATGGCTTTCGAGAAGGTGGCCAAGAACGATTGGAATGAGGCTGTCATCACGGCTTCGCTGAATGCCGGCACCAACACAATGATTCTACAGAACACCGGTGTCATCAAGATGACCATCGACCAGGTGACCTACGAACCCGTGGGAACACCCGCAGCGAAATACAAGGTGCTGGTGCGCGAGGCCGACTTCGGACGTGTCGTCGCTGATGTCGACTCGGCAGCTGCTGGCGAGACGGTTCATCTCACGATCTCGCCTGATGAAGGCTATGGCATCAAAGCGTTGAATGTCGTCAACTCCGTCTTCTTTACCCAGGGCAAGACCATCCCTGTGTCAGCAGGCGATACGGAGGTGTCGTTCACCATGCCTGATGAGAATTATACCATCCAGCCCCTGTTCTATGACATGCAGGCCGTCTATGAACTGGATTATACCAATGTGGCGAATGGTGCCCTGCCCGAGGGCTGGCGCACCACCGACGGCTCTGATATCCGCAACTACCCCGCTCAGTTTGGCAGCGGTCCGCGTACTTTTGCCGGTCTGACGGGCTATCAGGGTAAGGCACTCTACTGGCGAACCACCAGCGCCGAGTACGGTCGACTGAACAATTATCGTCTGGAATTGGAGCCCGGCAACTACGAGTTGGCCTTTGTCATGGCAGCCTGGAAGGGCACGCCGACTTATCAGGCAAAGATTCTCAACGCCAGTGGCACCGCCATCAAGTCATCGGCCATATACACTGCCATGCCGAATATCAATGGCAACTTTGCCGGCGATATCTCTGCTGCTGAGCGTATCACCCTGCCGTTCGACGTAAAGACCAAGGGCAATTACATCATCCAGTTCAAGGAGATGGGTAGTGGCATGCAGGAGTTCCTGTTGGCAGAGTGCCGTATTCGTAACCTCACGCCTTCAGGCATCGTCCAAGTGAACCGTACACCTCAGGTTGAGGGTCTCTACGACCTGCACGGCCGTCGTGTCGGCAGTGAGGCGAGGGGCGTGCTTATCCTCCGTCAGGCCGATGGCACCACCCGGAAANNGCCATTCTCATGGCATTATCAATGGTAGTTTGCGGCAGAGCCATGGCTACCGAGAAGCAATTTGCAAGTCCCGACGGTAACTTGGTCGTGACAGTGAACGATGAAGGCGGTAAGCCCGTCTATCAGGTCAGTCTGGGAGGCATCGCCTTCCTGAATCCCTCACCACTTGGACTCTACACGAACATTGGTGAACTGTTTCAGAACCTGACCATGAAGGATTGTCAGGTGCGTACGGTCAGTGATACCTACACACTCAAGACCACCAAGCAGAGTCAGATTTCTTACGAGGCCACCGAGGCCGTCTGCCAGTTTGAACAGAATGGTCGGCAGGTCCTCGATGTCATCTTCCGCGTCAGCAACCGCGACGTGGCTTTCCGCTATAAGCTGTACCCGCGTCGTGCCCGTGGCGGCGAGACATTGGTGGCAGTCATCACCGACGAGGCTTCAGGCTTTGTGCTCCCCGAAGGCACCACGACCTTCCTCTGCCCGCAGTCGAAGCCGATGGGTGGTTTCGCCCGTACCTCACCCAGCTATGAGACGAGCTACACCCTCGACGATGCGATGGGTAAGAACGGCTGGGGCGAGGGCTACAGCTTCCCGTGCCTGTTCAAGAACGGTGAAAAGGGCTGGCTGCTCATCTCCGAGACGGGTACCGATGGTTCGTATGTGGCTTGCCGTCTCCTGAACGCGGGTGGCGCTAACTACAAGATCGGTTTCCCGCAGGCTGGCGAACTCAACGGACACGGCAGCACCTCTGCGGCTGTCAGTCTGCCTTACGAGACGCCTTGGCGCACCATCACCCTGGGCACCACGCTGAAGAACATCGTCGAAAGCACCGTCGCCAACGACCTGGTGCAGCCTAAATACAAGGCTTCGAAGGACTATACCTACGGCAAGGGCTCCTGGTCGTGGATCATCGGTATGGATTCCAGCTGTAACTTCGACGAGCAGAAGCGTTACATCGACTTCTCCGCCGCTATGGGCTGGCGTTCCGTGTTGGTCGATGCCCTCTGGGACAAGCAGATCGGCTATGAGAAGATGGAGGAACTGTCACGCTATGCCCAGTCGAAGGGCGTAGGCCTCTTCCTGTGGTACAACTCCAACGGTGCCTGGAACGATGCCCCGCAGTCGCCTAAGGACAAGATGGACAAGTCGCCCGCCCGTCGCCGCGAAATGGCCTGGATGCAGAAAGCCGGCATTCTCGGCATCAAGGTCGACTTCTTCGGTGGTGACAAGCAGCCCATGATGCAGCTCTATGAAGATATCCTCACCGATGCCAACGAGTTCGGCTTGCAGTGTATCTTCCACGGATGTACGTTGCCGAGAGGGTGGGAGCGTATGTATCCCAACTACGTGGCCTCCGAGGCTGTTCTGGCCTCTGAGAACCTGCACTTCGGACAGGGTGCCTGCGATGCCGAGGCTACGAATGCCTGCACCCATACTTTCATCCGCAACGTCGTCGGTTCGATGGACTTCGGCGGCTCCACGCTGAACAAGTACTATAATGCCGACAACCAGCATGGCACCGTCCGTCGCACCAGCGATGTCTTTGCCCTGGCCACCGCCGTACTCTTCCAGTCGAGTGTGCAGCACTTTGCCATGGCACCCAACAACCTCACCGACGCCCCCGCATGGGCCGTACAGTTCATGAAGGATGTGCCCACGCTGTGGGATGAGGTGCGCTTCATCGACGGCTATCCCGGCAAATACGCCATCATCGCCCGTCGCGCTGGTCAGAAATGGTTCGTCGCCGGCATTAGTGCCCAGAAGGAGCCCTTGAAGACCAAGATCGACCTCAGTCCGTTCTTTGCGAAAGGTTCTACCGTCACAGCTTATACCGACGATGCCGCCCTCAACGGCAGCGCCAAACCGCTGAAGATCGGCAAGAAGCCCGTCGCCGTCACTATCCCGGAGAATGGCGGACTGGTATTCGTGAATGAGTAGGAAATTTGGATTATCCTCGCCATTTTAGGGAAAATCCTTTGGTTTTTTGCGAAAAAAGTTGTTTCTTTGCAACGTGAATCATCAAAAACCATTAACTATTGCGGCGGTATTCATACTGCTCGTCGGGCTGATGTGTCCGGCGAGCGTTTTTTCGCAGTCTCGTCTCGACAGCATCCGCCAGCGGCTTGAACAGGCGCCGGTACAGGAGAAAGTCTACCTGCACCTCGACAACAACTGCTATTTCAAGGGCGATACCATCTGGTACAAGTCCTACGTGGTGCGTGCCGACAACCTCGGCTACACCGACATGAGTCATATCCTCTATGTGGAATTGCTCTCGCCCGACGGTCTGGTGGTGGAACGACAGCAGATCATCGTGTCGCCCGACGGCTATGGCGATGGTAACTTCGCCCTGAAAGACTCGCTCTATTCGGGCTATTACGAGCTGCGGGCCTATACGCGCTGGATGCTCAATTTCCGGGTAACGGAACATCCCTATGGCCGCAAAGACCGCGAATACTTCTATAACCGACAGATGGCCCGCGACTTCTTCCGTCAGTTCGGCACGGTCTATAGTCGCGTGGTACCTGTCTATGAACGCCCCGACTCCTTAGGCGACTATGCGCAGAAATACATCGTCAACCGTCCGAAGACGCGTGTTGAGAAGGAACTGAAAGAAAACCTGCAGGTGGATTTCTATCCCGAGGGTGGTCACCTGATTGCCGGCACCCGTTGCCGTGTCGCCTTCGAGGTTCACAACGAAGAGGGCGAGCAGGTCGACATCGAGGGCACGGTATATCATGGGGACGGTTCTTTTGATACATCGGCCATGTATCAAAAGAACCGTCCCCATGATATACGCACCACCCATCAGGGGCGTGGTGTCTTCACGGTCGATGTGCCGCAGGATGGACGGCTCAGGGCCCGCTTCTCCTATCATGGCAAGGATTACCGCTTCACCCTGCCCAAGGCCGAGGCCGTCGGGTGCGCTTTACGATTATCAGATTACTCCGAGTACTCCGATGACTCCGATTCCCTCTATGCCGACATAGCCCTTCAGGGCTTCCCCGAAGGTCGCCAATATGCCTTGGCGGTGCTCTGCCGTGGCACGCTGAAATCTTTCCAGACCATTCCCGGCTCCGGTGGCCGCATCCCACTTGACACCTCCCTCCTTCCCACCGGCGTCAACGATCTCATTGTCCTCGACGAAGATGGCCGCCTCTTGGCCGACCGCCTCTTCTTCGTCAATCACCACGACATCGACCTCCAGCCCGTCACCGTCACTGGTATCCGCGACGAATACCAGCCCTTCGAGGCCGTCAGCCTGCAGTTCCAGGCACCGGCGGCCATGAAGCACCTCTCCATCTCCGTGCGCGATGGTGCCAACGAAGAACTCACCTACGACACCGGCACCATCCTCACCGACCTCCTGCTCTCCAGCGAGCTGAAGGGCTTCGTGGCTTATCCCGACTATTACTTCGAGGCCGACGATGCCGAGCACCGCCAGGCCCTCGACCTGCTGATGATGGTACAAGGGTGGCGGCGTTACGACTTTGCCGAAATCACTAGTAATACGCCCCTGCGCTACCAGCCCGAACAATACATGACCATCGAGGGAACCGTCTATCCCGTCGGCGACCGCGATGAGATAGAGGCTGAGGAAGTGCGCTACTGGCCGATGGGCATCTTCGGCTATCGTCCCAGCTTGGAGATGGCTAATCAGACTGCGGAGGAATCCACCGATATCGTCGATGAAGAACAGGGTTCCGAGATGGTACCTGGCATGGACCGCTATCAGGCTACCACCCCCGACGACCTCGTAGCCCAGTCGCAAGAGGGCACCATCACCGTCGAACAGGTGGGCACCGCCATCTATGTCACCGACGATACCGAAGCCAAAAGCGCCTTCGATCCCTTCTTCGGCATCGAACACAAAGGCTTAGGCAAGCGCGTCACCCTCGAGGGCGAACTCGTTCTCAATGAGGAAGTGGCGACGGTGCGAATGGAAACCGACGACCGGGGCCACTTCGTCTTCGACATCCCTGCCTATTACGGCCAGGGCATCCTCTTCCTCCGTGCCTTCCGCTCCGACCTGAGCGAGGAAAAGCGGCAGAAACGCCTCAACAAAGGTATGCTCGACGAGACGGCATGGCCCGACTACTATGTCAAGCGCGACCTCTTCTTCCCCGTCTTCGCCAAGAAATACGACTACTACCAGTGCCACCAGCCCGATGTGGTTAGCGACGATACCGGCCATTCGGTATGGGTCGACACGGTTGCCCATATCTCGAAGATGGATCAGACCCTCCGCGAGGTGAAGGTACAGGCCAAGCGCCGCCGTGGGCGACAGGCCATCGACTACTCCAAACCCGCCTACGTCTTCGATGCCTACGACCTCTACAACCTCGCCACCGATCGCGGCCTCTCCTTCGGACGCTTCGATCCGCAGCGCTTCCCCATGCAGATCAGCATGGCGCTCTTAGGCAACTACAACAGCGAACGGGCCTTGCAGGTCATGGCGCGCCTCAACGATCAGGACCTCACGCCTTACGTCTTCTATCGCAACTACGATCCGGGGCCCACCGTCATGGAGCAGTTCCGCAGCGATATGTGGATCTTCGAGCGTCTCAAGCTCAACCGTCAGGACGAGATCCGCCTCTTCACCGACTTCGAACTCCGAAACGAGGACAAGCATGTCGAGATGCAGTCGACCGTGGCCGATGTCACCCTCGACTATATGCTCATGCCCGATGATTCGAAGCGCTATACCTACCGTGACCGCCGCATCATCCTCGACGGCATGTACGAGCCCGACGACTTCTATCATCCCGACTACAGCCACAAGTCGCTTTCAGACGATGTGAAGGACTACCGCCGAACCCTTTATTGGAACCCCAATGCCCGTCTCGATGCCGATGGCCGCTTCACCGCCTCCTTCTATAACAACGGCAAGCCCACCCGCATCCGTGTTTCCACTGCCGGCATCCTCAGTCCATCAGAATGATATTCATGAGCGTTGCCTGCTGCGGATGACTTTTCTTACGATCACGGTCAAACATTCGGGGACGGTTCTTTTTTGTTTGACAACAAACTCGCGCTAATGAGTCAAACAAAAAAGAACCGTCCCCGAATGTTTGAAAAAAGGGTGTAGCCTGCAAAAGACTGCACCCTTGGTTATTGAGGACTCATTGAGAACCGTCCCCAGTGAGTTCTTAGCGTCTTGGGGCATCGGCAGGCGACACGGCGGTCGTCAACTGCAGGGTCTCGCCCTGTTTTAGACTCACCTCGTCAGTCACTCCACCCTGACTGGTATTTGCTCCGGCACTATAGGTGGTTTAGTATGATACTAAAGGGGAGTTAGTATGATACTAAAGGGTGTTTAGTATGATACCATGTGTCGCCCATCAGCCATTGGGGTGACTTGTTTACTCTAACTATTTGACAGTACCTTATACCGACGCTGAAGTGCTACTAATACGCTGCGCTCGGCCAAGGGGTTCAGACCACGGAATGTCGTACGGCGCTTCAACTCCGACAATGGCATTTCCAGAAGCAACTTGGCGATGCATTCATCGGCAAATGAGTTTGACACCACGTTGACGCCCGTGAAGTCGAGGACCACCTTTTCATCGCCGTTGATTAGCGGCAACAATTTTTCACGGAGTTTCTGTCCCATGTCGCGCGTTCCGAAGTCCGTACCGTATTCTAAAAACTTAAATTCTACCATAGTGATTCCAATTCTCCTGTTTCCACAAATGTCTCGTTATACTCTTCGGCAGCGTCGGCCCGATGATCTACAATCTGGTTGGGGTCAATCTCCTCTCCCGTACCAATTTCCATATAGATGAGTGTGCCCTGGCAGAAACCATTCTCGATGACTGAGATTTGTCCGTCTTTGATAATTAATTTGTGACGTCCGGAATGCAGAATAAACTCCTTACCAATGCTATTGACAAGTCTTGACGTGGTGTATAGCCCAAATCCCATGCCCTTACCGTCGGTAACGGTGTCCTCCAGGCACAGCCTCAAGGCCTCGGGCTCGGTGATCTCCTTGAATTTCTCGTTCTCGGCGAGCGAAGCCCTGATGCCCATACCGTCGTCGGCAATCAATATGCGCAGGACCTTACGCTCGTCGTCGTAGTGCGTCATGGCTGTGCCCAGCGGCTTGCCGGAATGGATGTGCACGTTGTCCATCATCTCGTACAAACAGTAGCTCAACGCCTGAAGCACACTGACTTCTATTTCGAAGTGAGAGGTCATGGCATTGATAACATCGCGATAGACCGCATTCAACGTCTGAGCGTCGAACACGTCTATTGAGACATCTGCCGTTCCCTTGAAATACTTATCCAGAATGAATGCTACATCCATAACGTTTTGAGTTTCACGCTGCAAAGATACAACATTTTTTGAAACATTGCGCGATTTGGGCGAAAAGTTTTATTGAAATGGTTACGGTTACAGCTGTAACCATGTAACCTTTTGCCCTCATGAAACGTTTTTCCAGAGAATGACCTCAGGGTTAGGTCAGGGTTACCTCAAGGTTAAGTCAAGGTTATAACCTTAGGGAAATCTTACGGTAACCTTAGGGTATTCCAAGGGTAATCAAAGCGAACCAGTCCCTCTGGCAGCTTCGATAAAGACCTGCCTCGTTTGGGGCAGGTCTTTTCTTTCGGTAGTGTTGCAAAGGTTGCAGTTTCAAACCGGTATATNNAAGTTGTATAAAGGAATAACTAATTGTCTGATTGTCATTCGATTATCATACATTGGATCTGTTGCAAACCGATGTTGCAAATCTGTTGCAGTACTTTTCTGCTATCCACTTTGCAACAATATGCCAGTCACCCCCTGGCAGCTCTATGGCTTGGGGAGATACCAGTTCTTGGGATCCATCAGATGGCCGTAGGTGGCGTTGTCGAGATCGCCGTTGCGACGGGCGATGGGGGAGGCCAGGTAGCTGGGATCGCCACGGCGCAGGGCCACACGCATGAGGTCGTAGAAACGGTAACCCTCGAAGGCACCCTCAAGGGCCATCTCGTCGATGATCATGTCTTCCAACATCGGGATCTGATAGTTGATGGTATCCTGACGCGAGGCCAGCTCATAGGTGGGTTGTGGCAGCACGTAGAGCGTGTCGCACTCGGCATAGCCACAGCCGCGTGAGTGGATACCCTGTGTATTGCTAACGGTGAACAGGTCGGCGTCGAACTTGATCAGTTCTCCGGCGGCAGTGCGCTCAGCCTCGTCGATCTGCTTGTCGACGATGTCGGGGTAGAGACCGTATTTCAGGATGGCGAAGGCCGACTGCGGATAGCCCGCGCGGTTGAGGGCCTCGGCATAGCGCAGATAGACCATGCTGACGCGGTAGAGGGATACACTCATCGTGCTGACCTTCGAGATGGTCTGGTATTCGGCCGACTGGCGCGAGAAACGCTCCTGGCTTACCGACTGCGTGCGATAGGCGGCACCGAAGCGCAGGTCGCCTGCGAAGTTGTTGCCGAGCATCGTCTCCTTCGGCACATAGACCGTGTCCTGCGTGCCGTCGACCTTGGTGTAGACACCGCAGTAGCGCTGCTCAAAGGAGAGCTGGCGCAGGGCTGGGGTCGGCGTGACCTGGGCATAGAGCTGGTTGAGGGTGGTGGAGTTGAAGATGTTGCCCAGATCGCTCTTGATGCCGTAGAACTCGTTGCCCTCCATGGGGATGTAGCTGAGGCACTCGTCGCTATCGTAGTCGTAGGAGAGCGTCCATACCACGGTGCTGTACTGCTTCGATGCGAGGTCGTTCCAGTAGGCACCGCTCAGGCTCGTCCTGATGGGCGCGGTGCGCTTGGCGAGGTAGTCGTGGTAATACTGCGCTGCCTCAAGGTAGCGGCCCGACCAGAGACAGAGGTCGCCGAGCAGGGCGCGTACGGGGATGAAGAATTTCTGCGAGTTCAAACCACTGATCTGACCGTAGGTCGGCAGTTTGGTGTCGACATAGGGCTTCAGGTCGTCGATGAAGTAGCTGCAGATGGCGTTCATGTCGCTGATGTTGGTTGTCATGGCCTGACGGGCGGCTTCCTCGGTGAGCAGGGGCTCGGTGACGAGGGGTACCTGGCCGTAGATCTGTGCCAGCTGGAAGTAGGTCCAGGCGCGGAAGGCCTTGACCACGGCATACTCCGACTCAAACACCTTGCGGTCGTTCTTCACCAGGTCCTTGTTGATGTTGGCGAGGAAGTAGTTGCAGTTGTTGATGATGGCGTAGTAGTCGCTGATCTGGTTGTAGGCATTATCCGTGTCGATCAGGAAGTTGGTGATGGCCTTCAGGTCGGCAGAAGCCGAGGGGGAGGTGGTGGTCAGGTCGCTGCGCAGCTCGCCGAGGATGACGGTGCGGTCGGCCACAGCCTGCATCTTGTAGATGATGCCCATGACACTGTAGACACTATCGGTAGGTGCCTGCAACTTGTTGTCCTCCTCAAACTCCACCAGCTCCGAGTCGGTATCCATGAGGTCGGAGCAGGAGGTTATGAAGAGGTAAGAGGTGAGAGGTAAGAGGTAAGAGAATACCACTATCATCACCCTCTTCGCCCAATTCTTATTAAATATTTTATTCATAATTCTTATGTCCTTATGTTATTATGTCTAAAAAATCATCCATTCCTATGTCTTACAGGTTAATCTTCACACCGAAGGCGAACGACGGGGCGATGGCCTGCAGGCCGCAGTCGATGCCCTGGAGCAGGCTGCTGCCGCTGACGCCACAGTCGGGATCGCTACCCAGGTAATGGGTGAGGGTGAAGAGGTTGTAGGCACCGCCCCAGAGCGTGATGCCCTGCAGATAGGTGCTCTGGATGGGGATGTAGTAGCTCAGCGAGACATTGCTCAGGCGCAGGTAGCTGCCGTCCTCGATCCAGCGATCGCTGAAACGGGCATTGCCCATGGGATCGTCGTAGCTGATGCGCGGAATCTCGGTCTGCTGGCCCTCGCTGGTCCAACGGGCCAGCATGGCTGTGGTCTGGTTGTAGAACCGCGAGCCACCCTCGAGCAGTGAGCGCTGGTAGTTGTAGACATCGTTGCCCAGGGAGTAGCGCATGGCCACGTCGAGTGCCCAGTTCTTCCAGTTGAGGCGGGTATAGATGTTACCGTAGATATCGGGGTTGGGATCGCCAATGACGAAGCGGTCGTCCTCGTTGATGACGCCGTTGCCGTCCTTGTCGACGAAGCGCATATCACCGGCACCGAAGTACAGACGCTCGTCGCGGCTGTTCACGAGGTAGTAGCCGTCGCGCTCAGCCTCGGCCTCAGTGGCGTAGACGCCCTGCGTCTGATAGCCGTAGAACACACCGGCAGCTGAACCCACCTGCGAGAGGATGGTAGCGCCGTAGGCTTCGGTCTCGAAGGCCTTGTCGTTGTCGGGCAGTGCCGTGATCTTGTTGGTGTAGTGACCGGCGGTGGCGCCTACCTCCCAAGTCAGGTCTTTCAGGTTGAGCACCTTGATGCCGATGCCGGCCTCGAAGCCTGAATTCTCGAGCTTACCCTCGTTGCTCCAGCTCTCTGCCAGACCGCTGGTCCATGCCAGCTGGCGCAGGGTGAGCAGGTTCTTGGTCCAGCCCTTGAAGTAGTTGAAGCGGAGGTTGATGCGGTTGTTGAGGAGATTGGTCTCCACACCGGCAGTGAGGCGGCTGGTGGTCTCCCAACCCAGCGACGTGTTGCCGATGTTACCGATCGACTTGCCGTCGACACGCTGTGTGAGCATGTTGTTGGCTACGAAGTAGGTCTTCGAGGCGGTGTAGTCGAGGTCGTCGTTACCGGTGATGTCGAAGCCCAGGTTCAGGCGCAGGTAGTCGATGCCCTTGAGGCCGGCGAGGAATTTCTCGTTGCTGACCACCCAGGCGGCATTGACGCTGGGGAAGAGACCCCATACCACGCCGCCGAGCTTCAGGCCGTCGGCATCCTTACCGAAGCGTGAGCTGGTCTCGGCCGAGATACCGGCCTCGAGATAGTATTTCTCACCCCAGTTGTAGTCGGCCTGTGCGTACCAGGTGAGGTCGCGCGTCTTGTCGTCGGCGCCCCAGGTGGAGCGGTAGTTACGGGCATTGCCGGTGCTGGGGTATTTGTCGTTACCGGTATCGAAACCGCGCTGGGCGGTGAGCTTGTAGTTGCTGCTCTGATAGCGGATACCGCCGAACACCTCGATCTTATGGGCGCCGTAGCGGTTGTTCCAGGCCAGACGGGTGTCGCTCATGATGGAGTTCTGACGGGCGGCAAGGCTCTGGGCCATATTGGTGACCTGGATGTTGCTGGAGGCCATCAGACGGAAGGGCGGTGTGCCCTCCAACGGCAGGTAGTAGTTCTCGTTGGTGTTGACCAGCGTGAAGTTGAAGTGCTCGGAGAGGGCGAGGTGGCGGTTGAACTCGTATTTCGGTGTCACGCTGAAGGTGATCATACGGTTACCGGCCTGGTTGCGGTTCTCGCCATCGCCCAAGTCGAGGATGCCCTTGGGGTTGGCCAGGCGTACGGCATTGGCATAGATGCTGCCGTCCTGAGAGAACACCTTCTCCAGATAGTTGTCGGCATCGGCCAGGTAGTGGCTGGGGTTGCCATTGACGTCGAAGGCGTTGGGCGACAGGAAGGGCGCCTTGATGAGTGAGAGGAAGCCCGGGGCGGTAATGGTACCCGATGTGAGGTCGCCCTTGGCACCGTCGTCGCGCAGGTCGCGGGTGACATCGCTGTAGGAGGCGTCGAAGTGTACGTCGAGGCCCTTGAATACCTTGATGTCGGAGTTGAGTCGCATGTTGAAACGCGAGAAGTCGTTGCCGCGCTGCGTGGCATCGCCTAAGGAGTAACCTACCGACAGGTTGTAGTTGGCGGCATCGTCACCACCCTGTACGTTGATACCGTAGTTGCTGACGAAGGTGTTGTGATACACCAGGTCGGTCCAGTCGGTATTGTTATGATAGGTATTATAATAATAGTTCTTCGGGTCGCTGTTGATAAACTCCAGGTTCTGCAGGTTATCGGTCAGTCCCGACAGCATCTCGGTGGCATAGAGGCGGTAGTCGTCGCCACTCATCATCTTCGGCAGACGGGGCTGGAGCTGGTACTGACCGTTGATGGTGACATCGATCTTCGTTGCCATCGACTTGTTGCGCTTGGTCTTGATGAGGATCACACCGCCGGCTGCCTTGGCGCCGTAGATGGCGGTTCCGTTCTTGAGCACCGTCACACTCTCAATGTCGTTGACGTTGAGGTTGGCCAGGATATTGTTGTAATAACCCTGGTGCAGCATCTCGCGGTTGTACTGCATGTCGGTGATGACACCGTCGATGACCACCAGCGGCTGGGCATTGGCCTGCAGGCTGTTGATACCGCCGATGAACATGGTGTTGCCGATGCCCAACTGTCCGCTGCGGGTGACGGAGTGGATGTCGGCACCCAGCTGCTGGGCGATGAGCGGGTCGATGCTCACCTGGGCGGTGTTGTCGAACTGGCTGGTACTGCGGCTGGCATTCGACTGGGTGGTCTGGCTGTAGATGGAACTGAAGGTGGAAGGATAGAGCTTGCCATCCGTCTTGTCGGTCTGCTGGCTGATGGCCTTCTGCAGGGTCTGGTAACCCTCGACGCGCATGCTGACGCTGCTCACGTGGGCGGGCACCTTCAGCTCGTAGCTACCATTGTCGTCGGTCATGGCCGTATAGCGGTTGTCGCCATAGGCCTGGACAATGACACCGGCTACCGGCTGGCCTGTGGCTGCATCGGTCACAACACCACTCACTGTCTTCGTATCTTGAGCCACGGCTGCCCCCATGGACAGGAGCCAGCAGGCAGTCACGGCAATCAACTTACATATTCTTGTATTCATAACGCTTCTCATGTTTTATTGTTCAGTGTTCATGTTCTTCCTCGGGCGCAGATAGATACAGTCGAGGAACATCTCACGGGAGAATTGTGAGGTCTCACGGGCCAAGATGCTACACTTCAGCTTCACCATGAACTTCATGTTCGTCTGACCGTAGTTGCAGACGGGGAAGTGGAAGTTCTCGGCCAGTACGACGGTGTCGACCTTGGCTGCGTTGTTCGTGAACTTCTCACTGTTGCAGTTGTAGGTCTGGCTCTTGCCGTTCTCATCGACATAGGTGATTTCTGCCTGGAACTTACAGGGTTTCAGCTGGGCATTGGGGTTGTAGACCGATGCCGGCAGGATGACGGCGCAGATGTCGTAATCGGCTGCCAGCGTGTTCTCCAGCTTGAAGGTCATGGTCCAGTTGGAAGTGGCGGTTCGCGGCGTGATGACCAGGTACTCGTTGTCCGACACGCTGTCGGCGGCATGGGTACGCGTGGTATAGCTGCACTGCTGATAGTCGACCATCAGGTTGGTGCGCTCTCCCTCGCTCTTGATCTCACGGTTGTAGGTCATCTCGGGTGTGAACGGCCAGCGGTCGGCGGTGTAGAGTGTACCGTTGCTGTAGGTCGTGGGGGTGGTGCCATAGAGGATACCGCCCTTCTCGAACGGCTTGTGGAACACACCGTACTGGGGATAGAACTTATTGTAGTAATAAGATACGAGCGAGTCTTCAGGACTGTCCTGAATGGTGCGGCTGAAGATGGCGTCCTTCAACAGGGAGAAGTTGGCATAGTAACGCTGCAGTGAGTCGCGGCCTTCCACTGTTGTGTCGAAGCGGAAGTGTTCCATCGCCTCGTTCCACACGCGCTGCCACTCCTGGTTGGTGGGAACGACCATCAGGTAAGTGGAGTCCTCGTCGTTGATCAGACCGACGCTCTCAAGAATCTTGTTGCGTTCGTTGAAGACGGAGTCGACATAGATCTGCTCGCCATCGACCATGCCGCCTTCCACTGACTGCGTGGGGTTGAACTCGTCTCTGTCGTAGCTGCTGATCTCTTTGCCGATGTCGGAGTAGCGCGGATCGTTGAGCAGCACCTCGTAGATGTTGTTACGATAGGGCAGGGTGTTCTGCAGGATGTGGAGGATACCGCCATTGGCGCGGATGTTCGAGGCCTGTAGAGGCACACCGAGCACCTGGTTGTTGCCGATCGTGGCCTGCTTCTTATTGAGGAGGAAGAAATCCGTCGGCTTTCCAACGTTGTCCACCTGATTATAGGAGAGGTGGTTGCCGACGAAGGAACGTACCACCATCGAGTCGCCTCTGTTGGTGGTGAGCAGGTTGAGCACGGAGTCTTTGTTGAAACTGCCATTGACAGGTGCCAGGACCGTGAATGTCTGTGCGCCGTCGAGCAGGTCGGCATAGCTCACATCCGTCATCTTATGGTATTTGAATACCTTGGTCTGGCTGAGCACATCGCGGAAGTCGCTCAGTTCCGGATGCTGCTGGATGGTCTGCCACAGCGTCAGGTCGTTGCCTGCCTGGGAGGCCAGGTTCTCATAGTGGTCATCCCAGTCGGAGCAGGACGTCATGAAGAGGAAAGAGAAAAGAGGAAAGAGGAAGGAGAATACTCCTGTCTTCATCTTCTTCACCACATTCTTATTATATATCTTTGTAATCATAATACTCAAAGTTTATTTATATCTTTGTAATCATAAAACTCAAAGTTCCAAGTTAGTGACGGTCTTCGCCTTCGGGGCTGTCGTACACGTCCTTCGGACAGAGTTCAATGTAATCGATAGACATGTAGAGCGTGCTGCCTTCGAGAATCTGACGGAAGCGCAACCAGTATTCCTGATCGCTACGCAGATACTGTTTCACCAGAATGCGGCGCACGTCGTTGCTGTAGGTGCGGAAGGGTTCGGAAGTGCTGCCGTAGCTGTCCATGGCCTTCATGAAGCCACGGTTACGCATGGCCTTGTCGATGGCCTTGTTCTCTTCCTCGTCTTCGGTGTCGGGTTCCCAGCCAGTGTTGCTGTCGAAGTTGCGGAAACTGATGGGGATACCGCAGGGTTCGTTGTTCAGATAGACCTGTGCGATACCGCGGTCGTCGCCGGTAGAGTAGCCCAGACGCACCTCGTAGGTACCGTCGTGGGGTACGGGCGGCAGTTTGACGGAGGCATCGAATTTCTCACCGGTGATACAGACACCGCTGCCCTGATAGTGGCGCCAGCCCGTCTGCTCGTTACCGCAGCCGATGAAGGTGTGCGAGTTGTGCATCTTGAAGTCGGCCAGGAAGCCGTTCTTGAAACCGATCATCTGCTCTTCCTTATTCATATAATATATACGCGCGCGTGAGTTCATGAAGTCCGGGCTGAGGCAGCTACCGTCGATACGGATGCGGCGGTTGAGGACGTTGTTGCGCACATCGGCCGAGTAGACCAGGATATCGTCGATATAGTGGTACATACCGTTGCTGCACGACTGTGTGTAGCCGTCGCCCTCGTCGTCCTTCATCACGCGGACACCGCGAACCTGTGCATTCGACTTCACACCCTTGCGGTTGATGTAGATCTGCTCACCGGGGTTGCTGCAGAATCGGATGATGGTGTGTGGCGCCATGGTGGGGAAGTAGTCCTCAGGATCGTAGATGTTGAACAGAAATTTCTGCTCATAGATGGCACCCTTGCAGTGTACCCAGTATTCGCGGGAACCGATGCGGTTGATGAGGTGGTAGCTGATGAAGCGGTTCAGCGGATTGCGACGGTCCTTGAAGTCCTCGTCGTACTTGCCGGCATCCTCGGGATAGGATTCGTCGTAGACCTGCTTGGCATAGGCCTTCAGGTCGTCGAGGTTGTTGATGCCGTGCAGACGGTAGATGGAGTCAGTCTCCACGAAAGCCGTGAACTTGTAGTACCGGTGATCGGGATACCAGGTCTGGCACTGCTTGGAGGCCGTTCCGTCGTTGGCGGTTCCATAGGGCACCTTGAAGCCTTTTCCGCCGACGGCCGAGTCGGGATCAACGGTATAGCTCTCGTCGACATAGCGGGTCAGGGAGTCGGCCATACCCGTCAGACGGAGGGCCTGACAGAAGATCGACAGGTTGGGGTTCTCTTCCAGCAGGGCCGGCAGGAACTGGTTACTGGCATTGATGACATGATCGATGACATGTACCACGCCATTGGTCACGGAGTCGTCCTTCTGGATGATGCGTGAGTTCTTGTTGACAAAGATGAGCAGGGCGTTGTTGTTGACAACATCGCTGTCGGAAGTCATCTGGATATAGTCGTCGTTCATGTTGACAGGTGCCACCTCACCGCCCATGTCGGTTGTGAAGTAGGCCTTGTCCTGGACAATATGCGTACGGGCCAGCGTGTCACACTTATCGTTGGGGATGGCCTCGATGGAGGCATAGCCGTTCTCCTTGAGATAGGTCTGTATGGCACTGTTGGTGGGGGCGAAGACGGTGTAGTGACCGTAGGTCTTCAACATGGAGAGATAGTTGCCTCGCTCCAGAATCGCCTTGAAGTCGCTGAACTGTGCTTCGTCGGCCTCGATGAATCCTGCTGCTGTCAGTCGTACCGAGGAGTAGAAGTTCAGCGGGGCATCGCTGTCGTCATCGCTACAGCTGGTGAAGAGGAAAGAGGAAAGAGGAAGGAGGAAGGAGAATAGTCCTGCCATTACGATGGTCCTCATCCAATTCGTATTTTTGATTGTCTTATTCATATCTTATGTTCTTTTGTTCTTATCAATTCTTTTCCAGGTCAGAATCGTCGCCGGTGTTGTAGGCCGGGTTCTGATGCAGATAGGGATTCACTTTCAGCTCATTGCGATAGTAGGGCAGATAAAGTGCGTTCGGGTCGGCCAGACGGATCTGGATACCGCTGATGTTCGTCAGCTGCTTCTTGGTGACGGTCTTGGCCAGGTCTCTGGTGCTACCCGTGCGACGGGCCATGCGTACCAGGTCGTACCAGCGCTTTCCCTCGAACATCAGTTCGCGGTGACGCTCATCCATGACAAGCTGCTCCATATTCTCTTTCGAATCTTTGAACTCGTCGAACTTCAGCACCTCGCCGGAGCCTGGTGTGAAGGAGTTGACGGCTCGCTTGCTGACGGCATTGATCAGCGCGAAGGCTTCCTCGAAGTGGTTGCTGCCCTGTTCGATGAGGGCCTCTGCCTTCATGAGCATCACGTCGGTCAGACGATAGACAATCCAGTTGGCATAGTTGGTAGAACGCCAGCTGTAGGACGGTGTCCAGTTACTCTTCGTATTGTCGAGCACCACGCGGGTGGCGGCATACTTGGCAATGAAGAACTGAGTGGTACCAACCTGATAGATGCTACCGTAGGCACGGCAGTCCTTCGTGTTGAAGAGCTCGGTGCTGCTGTTGGGAAGTCCCTCGTAGAACTCCTCGATGGCTGCCAGACGTCCGTTGGACGGGCTATTGCCACCATTAAAGTAGTGGTTGCCGATATAGTTGTTGCGGTTGTTGGTGTTGTAACTCTCGCTGAAGGTGATCTCGAACAGACTCTCGAAGGAGTTGCCCTGGCCGAAGATCTGGGTGAAGGCATAGCCTGAAGTGTTCTCAACCTTCTCCATGATCAGGGGAATGTCGTTGAAAAGCCATACCTCATTCTGGAGCCTGCGCTTCAGCAGATTCTCATACTCATCCTGCTTGAACTTGATCACGTAGTCGCAGCAATCCACACATTTCTGCCAGTCGCCCTTCCAGAGATAGAGGTCGGCGAGCAGGGCATACATGGCAGGACGTGTCACACGGGCCGTGTTGTCGATCTCCGCATCTTCCTTCACTCTGTCGGGATTGGGCTTGCGGAAATAGAGCTGGGCATCGTCCTTCACAGCCTCCATGTCTTCAATGATGTTGTTAAGCACCACGTCGAACTGTTCGGCAGGTACGCGGTATTCATTGGTGTCGTCGATACTGGGTTCGCGGCTGAAGGGAACATCGCGGAAACTGCGGATGAGGTAGAAGTAGCAGAGGGAACGGATGAACGTGGCCTCGGCGATATTTGCCTTCATCTCTGAGAGGGTATAGTTAGGATCCTGCTCCTGCACCTGCGGTGCGTAGTGGATGAGGATGTTACAGCGGTTGATGGTCTGATAGAAGACCGCCCAGTTGCAGAAGGAATTGCTGGGCAGGATGTTCTCCTTGACCAACTGCTCCAGGTCCTGAGAGGAGGCGACACCAATCTTCATGTTGTCGGAACGGACCTCTCCCCAGAGTCCCATTCGGGTGACGCAATCCTCCGACTGCAGGCTCTCATAGCAGCCCATCAGTACGCTGGTCACGTCGCTTTTCTTGGTCCAGTAGTTTTCGAGCACCACATCGTTCAATGGCAGAATGTCGAGGAAATCGGAACAGGAGATGAAGAGGAAAGCAGAAAGGGGAAAGAGGAAAGAGATTACCCCTGTCATCATCTTCTTCACCATATTCTTATTATATTTCTTTGTAATCATAACGCTTAATACTTAATTCTTAATTCATAATCAGAACGACAGCGTGATACCTGCCGTGAACGACCTGGAGCGTGGCGTCTGTGCATTGTCGGTTACGACACCATAGCCACCATAGCCCACTTCCGGGTCGGCGCCAGAGTATTTGGTCAGTACAAAGAGGTTGTTGGCAGACACGTAGAAATTCAGCTGTTGGATGCCGATTTTCTTGAGCGTGTTCTGAGCCAGAGAATAGCTGAGCTGTACGTAGTTCAGACGGATGAATGAGCCGTCCTCTACGAAGCGGTCACTGCCCAACCAGTTGTAACCATAGTTATAGAGCGCACGCGGAATCGGCATATCGTCGCCTTCCACACGCCAGCGCCACAGCACGGCACGGCTCTGGTTGTTGTTGGAGTACATGTTTTCTGCCAACATACGGGCTCGGTTGATGATCTTGTTGCCATAGCGGAAGTTGAACTGGCTGTTGAGGGTCAGGCGGCCATAGTGCAGCTTGAAACCGAAACCACCGGTGAACTTCGGCAGTGAAGAACCGAGGTAGACGATATCCAACTCGTTGATCTGTCCGTCGTGGTTCACGTCCTCATAGATGGCATCACCACCCTTGAATTCCTTTTCCTCGTCGTCCACGCCGGTATAGCAGAACACGATGGGCTTGGTGCGGCCGTAGTTGTCGAACAGCACATTGCCGTTCTCATCGCGTGCCACAGGGGCGTTGGGACCGCTCACACCGGGCACCTCTTCCTCAGAGTACTTGCTGTACTGGAAGACTCCCTTGTAGCGGAAACCGTAGATACCACCCAACGGGCGGTTCAGCTCTACGCGTGAGAGGTAGCTGCCGTTCTGACGGTCGAAGTCGCCGTTGAGCGATGCCAGCACGGTCTCATCCATCTCGGTCAGCTTGTTGCGGTTGTTGGCGAAGGTGATGTTGAAGTCGGCAGAGAACTTGCCGGCCTTGATGATGCGGTTGCCGTTGATGTTGAACTCCCATCCGACATTCTCCATCGATCCTACGTTCTGATACGACAGTGTGGAGAAACCGGAGCTGGATGGCAGCGAACGGTTGGCCATGAGCAGGTCGGTGGTCTTCTGCTTGTAGACCTCGACATTACCGTTAATGCGGTCGTCGAAGAAACCGAAGTCGACACCGATGTTGAAGGTCTCCTTCTGTTCCCATTTCAGCTTTTTCAGCTGTAAGTTGCTCTGGTAAACGGAACCCTGGCTCAGGTAACCGTTACCACCGGTATATTTGCTGTAATAGAGTGCCTCGGCATTCGGCTGGTTACCGACGATACCCCAACCTGGACGGAGGGCGAAGGTGCTGAACCAGGGCAGGCCCTTCTGGAACCAGGGCTCGTCGCTGACAATCCATTTACCTGACAGGGCAGGGAAGTTACCCCAGCGCTCATCGGCACCGAACTTGGTGCTACCGTCACGACGTACGGAGAAGTCGAGTACGTAGCGGCCCTTATAGGCGTAGTGGGCAGAGTAGGTGAAATAGACGCTGCGCCACTGACCCGGAGAAGCACCGAAGCCTGAGCTTGAGATGATACCAGGTGCACTGGAAGAGATAATGGAACCTGAGGGCAGTCCATATTCGCTGGTGTTCTGGCCGGTACTCGTTCCCTTGGTCAGCTGTCCGCGGAGGAGCATCATCACCTGATGATCCTTGTTGCGGAACTGCGGCACGAAGGTCAGCGTGTGGGTCGTGGTCACACCTAAGCTCTTATAGGCATTGTTGGTGGCCAGGTTGGCATCGGTACTGTTCCAGCCGCCCGTGCTCAGTTCCAAGGGACGGAACATATCGTTGTAGCGGTTGAAGATGTTGAAGACGATCTTACCCTCGTAGGAGAGTCGCGCTTTCTCATCGTCGATGCCTAACAACTCGTAGTTCAGTTTGAACTCGGGCTCAATGTTATAGCTGGTCTCCTCGTTCTTGGCGAGGTTGGCCAAGGCTACGGGGTTGTAGTCTTTGAGCTGGTTCTCGCGGAACACCGAGCTCACCGTAGGCAGCATATTATAATAGGTTCCCAGGGAGTTGCCGTCCTTGTCTTCCTCATAGATAGCCAGGTTCGGCATACGACGATAGGCCACGGAGAGCAGGTCGGCGTAGTTCTTCTGGTTGTCGGTATAGGTCAGTGCCACGTTGGTGGCAATCTTGATACGGTCGGAAACGAAGTAGTCCAATGCCACACGGGTGGTGAAACGGTCGAGCTGCTGCTTGATGATAGAACCCGTCTCGTGGTCGTAACCGGCAGCAATACGGAAGTTAGCCTTCTCACCACCACCGCTCAGGGCCACATAGTGGTTCTGTCGCCAACCGGTCTGCTTCACGGCATCCACCCAGTCGGTATTGTTGTTATACATCTGGTATTCTGAGAACTCACCGCCCGACTTATAGTTGATCTCGTCGATATTGTCGCTGGCGCCGGCCTGAAGATGGGGATTGAAGTACTCTTCCTTCAGCATCATCGTATACTCGTCACCATTGAGGAGCTTCATGCCCTCAGGCTGATAGGTGCCTGTCAGACGGAAGCTGTAGGTGACACGGGTCTTGCCTCGTACACCACGCTTGGTCTTGATCTCAATCACACCATTGGCACCCTGAGATCCCCAGATGGCTGTAGCGGCAGCATCCTTCAATACGGCGATGCTCTCGATATCCTCGGGGTTGACGTTCAGCAGTTCGGCAAATTTCTCGTCGTTGGCAGAAGAGAAGTCGAAATCCTTGGTGTTGCCGGTTTCCCAGACGTTACCATCGACAACGATCAGCGGCTCGCTGGATCCGTTGATACTCGATACACCGCGCAGACGCATACTCGTACCGGAACCTAAGTTACCGGAGTTGCCCACGATGTCAAGACCGGCAATACGTCCCTGCAGGGCTTCGTCGACGGTAGTGAAGGCCAGACCTTCAAACTCCTTCATGCTGATGCTCTGACGGGCTGTCGAGACCTCTCTCTCGGGGATGGCCAGTCCGGAGCCCTGGGCTTTACGTTTCGCTGTGACGGTCACTTCCTTGATCTGGGTGGCGTCTTCCATCTTGATATTATACTTCGTCCGGTTGAAGGGCAGTGTGACGGTCTTGTAACCGACGTAGGTGACACGCAGTTTGTCCTTCGGGTTCTTCAGACGGAAAGAGAAGTTACCGCTCATATCGGTCACAGCCGAAGCCACGATACGATTGGCGGCATCGAGTTCTACTACATTGGCCATCATCACGGGACCGAAGGCGTCGGTTACCGTACCGCTGATGATGTCGCCAGCGTTCTGGGCAAAGGAATTGACAATTGACAATTGACAATTGATAATTATCAGTCCTAATGTTTTTAATAGTCTCTTGTTCATAACTTTCAATTTTCAATTATCAGTTTTCTGTCATGAGTGGGCCATCGATAAGGTGGATGGCTGCCGATGATGAGCTGTGGATGATATTGGCACGGCTCTTGTCGGCACTCTCGTAAGTATATTCAGTCGCCATGAGGTTGAAGAGTCCTGGCTTATCGGTCATCACCCTGCGGGTGTTACCGGCCTTGTCCTTGATGCTGATGGCACTGCCGGCCTTGTCGGTGGTGATCGTCAGCTTGTTGAAGGTCTTGGACTTCTTGTCGATGAAGGCCGTCTCATAGTCCGTAACAGAACCGTCGTTGTCGATGGTAGCGTTGCCAGACGTGTTGTCGGCTCCGATGAAGATCGAGTTATCCTGGATATGATAACGCAGGAAATCGTTGATCTGCTGTGTGTATAGATCGTATTTCACTTTCTGATCGCTATACGTGGTATCCAACTGGGCGACATCGTCCCATGTGGCCAGTTTCTTGGCAGCGATAAGGGCGTCGATGCTCTCGTTCGTGGGTACGTAGACGGTATAGTGGTAATTGTTGAACACGCTGATGCAAGTGTCGCTGCAGGCAAAACGGCCGTCATGGACGGTCTCCAACAGGTCGCTGCCTTCCAGCAGTTCACGGAAACGTGAGAACTCCGGATGCTGGCCGAGTATGTTGAACACGGTCTGTCGGGTTCCCAACACCGGTCCCTGCTCCAGGATATAGGTCTTACCGTTACCGCCGTTGGTCTGGTCGTAGACGTAGCTGACGGGGATGGCCGGAGTCTCACCGTTCTTCTGACGGCTGCCTTCGACTATCATGCCCTGTGCACCCTGGCTCGCATTCTTAACGTAAAGGGTAGAGTTTCCTTTGGTGCGGTAGTAGTCGTGGCCATCTTCCACATCGCCGATCACCACGTGGTCGTTCAGGATGTTATACAGACGGTTGAGGATGGGGTTGGCATCCAGGTTCTTACCGCCGGAATTGGTGTAGACACCGATCGAGTCACCGGGAATACCCGTTTCGGGATCGATGTTGTGGATGCTGGCATACACTTCATTGTTCTTTCTGCTCGGGTCGTAGTGGAAACGCAGTACCTGTTGCGTCGGCTTGCCGTAGGAAACAGGGTCGATGTATTCGAGTAACGCATTGTTCGACGGCAGGAAGAAACTGTAACGTGAATTGAGTGAGTTCAGATAGGCACCGAAGTTCAGCTGGTCGATGGCCCAGTGCATGATACTCATATTCTGATCGACCACCGTCGGGTACATCACACTGACAAACGAGGTGGGGGTGAAGACGTGGTTGGTCAGGTAGATGGCACCGTTACAAGCCAGCCATACTGAGTCGACCTGCTCCTTGGTAATGCCCATGGGATCGGCAGCGTCGTTCAGAATGGAGTGGAACTTCGAGGGCACGCTGCTGACAAACGACGACAGCATATTGGCGTTGAGGAACTCGGTAAGGGTGGAGTAGGGCACGTTGTCCCAAGAACCGAAGTTCTTACGAAGGGCGGCACCGGCACCGTTCTGCCAGTATTCCTCCAAGGCTTCGTCGGTGGGCACCAGCATTACTGCCATATCCTGCTGCAAGGCTGTCTCTGCCGAAGCGTTAGAAAGGATATAGTAGCTGTTCCATCCCGGGTCGAAACGCAGCTCGCCGTTGGCCTGGCTCTTCTGGTTATGCGTGGAGTTGAACTCACGGCCACCCTGTGAACGCTTGGCAAAGTAGCGCAACTGGAACACGGAGTCGACTTGTGTGCCGCGGTTGGCATTGTAGGCTCTGGTTACCTCGTCACCGCAATAGTCGGGCACGGCATAGCGCTGGAGCAGATGGGCGAAGATGGTTGTGTTCTTCTTCTTGTTGATGATATCTGCCATGTTGGGCAGTGGGGTCATCACCTCGTTGGTGCGGTTTACAAAGCCGTTCATACACTTGATGTTCTGCTCTACGATCTGAGCACCGTTGACGGAAGCATCGCCACTTTCACGCTTGGTGGTGTAGTTGTAGAGGAAATCATAGTCGTCGTTAGTGATCTGCTTGTTGCTCATGTGACGCTCGATGAAGTGGATCATGGGCGTAGGCGTCATGTCGTGCATCATCACCAGTTCACGGCCTTCGTAACCTTTCCAGTAGATGGCGTTGGGGATGTCTGCACTGCGCATCACCTGAACGGTGTCGTAGATAGACTGCGAAGACTGTCTGCGCATGCAGTCGCCTTCTATCGGACCCTCGGTACTCGACAGCGACTGTACCTGATAACTGTTGTCGATCATGGCACCGAAAAGCAACATGCGCTTTTGGGCCAGGCTCAGACCTTCGTAACTTCTCACACCCCAGTCGTTCTTCTGGAAGAATCGACCGAAGGCCTCATCATTGGCTGCAAAAAGGGTCTTGGAACCGGTTTTGTCCAGCACTTCCCGATAATTCAGGTCGTTGATGAGGCGCACCATGTTGGTGTAGTTCCCTTGTTCGTCGAGCCAGCTGTAGATGCTTGCTCCGTAACCTTCGGGCGTCTTCTCGTCGAGGTCGTATTCCTGACCTGTCTCTTATACACATCT
>LXOW01391533.1_pt3 | contig 26580 bp, 19 predicted proteins | sample 1368591 | NCBI WGS metagenome assembly LXOW01 (sample SAMN04884650, study PRJNA319009) | bovine gut metagenome | isolation source: Cow rumen | host: Bos taurus | place: Italy: Legnaro (PD) | collected 2014-07-09
AAGAACTTAAAATTTTAGAAGAAGCTAGAGAAGATAAAATGATTCTTCGTAAAAATATTTTAGGTTTTATGAAAGACAATATAGACCGAGAAGCAGGCGAAGGCTGGTTATATTTAGCAAACCATTACAAAGAGCTAAATCAGTTAGAAAGAGCAAGAGAGTATGTTGACAAAATTTTACGCACCAATAATGTCAATGTTGCAATAAAATGGGAAGCCTCACTGCTAGATTCTGAAATACTTTTCAAAATGGAAAAATATGATTTAGCCCTAAAAGTATTAAAGAAACTCATAGACTCTAACCCTGCAAGAGTTTATTTAATTAAAGCAAAAATAGCTGTAGCTGATATATGGAGCAGAAATCTAACAGATATTCAAGACTTATATAAATGTTTATATGAATACTTTAAACCATATCCAGAACAGCCAGACCAAGAAGCAATACAATATTTAATTGGATTCAAACAGGGCTATGATTTAGAAATAGCCATGAGAGCCATAGAAGCATGGGAAGAACTAATAGACCTACCAGAATCAGGTCCAGCAAACGAAGCAAATATGCAAATGGCAATGCTTTATGGTTTCGATCTTAATAATCCAAAAAGGGCTTTAAAATATTTAGATAATATAAAAAAAGGTGAAGAAATCGGTCGTCAAGCAATATTTGTTAAAGCAGTATTAAACCATCTTTACTTAACAAACAAAGAGGAAAATAAAGAGAACTATAACAAAATTTTGTCTGATTACGCTGAATTTAGAGAATCTACAGAAGACTTATTGGGATATAGAGTTTCTGCGTTAATGCAAAGTTATTTGTTAAGCGAAAAAATGCTTGATTACGATTCAGCAATTAGCACATTAGAAACTCTGCAAGAAATACCTCCACATTTAATTGCTTCTGTTTCAGTATCACTTGAAAAACGTAAAGCACAACATGATGAACAAATAGATTGGGCTGTAATGGCTAATAAGATTTCTGGTTTTATATGCGAATATAAAACAGAAAACCTAGACAGAGCTCTTTACTATTATAAAAAAGCTGATGAACTTCTTGAAGAGCGTCACAAAAAGCTGGAAGACCCAGTATTAAAAGCAGCAATAAAAAGAACAGAACCTTCAGAAGACCCAGGGACTCATGCTTATAATATGGCTTATGAAAAATACAGAAGCAGAGATTATAAGACAGCAATAAACCTATATAAAAAGTTTTTAGAAGAATACCCAAATCATATACTTACTAGAGAAGCCCGTTTTAGAATTGCAGTAATATATGACGACGATTTAAGAAATTACGAAAAAGCCTTAGAAAGTTATCAAGAATACATAATAAAATACGCTCCGGTAAAATCTACATGGAATTTAGACACTTTATACGATTGGAGCCGTATAGATGAAGTAAAATACAGAATAGGAAACCTATTGTCGCTTCATAAAAGAAACCCAATAGAAGCCTTAGATATATTTGCCCAACTAGTTAGCGTTTATCCAGATAGTTACTGGGCTCAACAAGGTTTAATAGACAGCGTAAACATTTATCTAGATCTACTTAAAGATCCAGAAAAAGCTTATGAATTAATGAATGAATACATTAAACGTTATCCAGATAATAAGAAATCAGGAGAATATAGACTCAAGCTATTCAACATTTACAAATCGCAAGGAGAAGGCGTAAAAGCCCTTCATATAATGAGAGATTGGCTTGACCATACGTTACCATCAGAAAAAGGTTATTTCGAAAATAAACAAAAATGGCGCGATCTTGCATTTACTCTAAGAGAAAACGCATTAAGAAAACTTTTGGACAATGTAGGCAAAAATGATACTGTAGACATATATCAAGGTCTTATAGAAGTAGTAGGACTTGCTTCAACAACCGAACCTCTAGAAAACCTTATAAGCGAAATCAAATCTTCCGAAACTCTAAATGATGAAACAAGGTGGAGACTTGTTTATGAAGCTGGTATAGAGCTTTACCAAAACGCTCCAGAAAAAGCAGAGGAAATATTCAAAAAACTAAGTTCTCAAGCAAGCGGAACCGTTCAATTAGCATGTTATATGACTTTAGGAAATATAGCATACAGAGCTACTAAAAATATCGATAACGCAATAAACTACTATGAAAAAGCAACAGCAATGCTACCTATAACTGATCCAAGAAATGAGATTCCAACATATAGGCTAGGAAGATTATACCTTGTAAAAGGTGAAGGATTAAAAGGTCTAGAACAGCTAATACAATTCACAACCAGATTCTCTTACAGCAAATACTTAGGAAAAGCCTATATAGCCATGGGCGATGCTTGTGTTGCAATGCATAACGCAGAAAGAGCAAGAAGATATTATAAACACGCATTGCATGTAGCTCCAGAACTAATGGAATTAATCAATGCTAAAACACAAAACCTAGAAAAAGCCGAAACTTCAGAAGAATGGTTAAAAGCACGCAAAGAAGAACTTATAAAAGCCAAAGAAAAAGAAAATGCTACAAAAGAAAGCGAAGATAATAATAAAAAAGAAGAAAATAATGAAATTAATAAGATAAGCGATATAGACAAACTAACAGAAAAAGAATTAGCAAAATTCTCAGCAGATACTGTTTATCAAATATTCTTAAAAGAAAATGATAAAAATCAACCTAACTTTGAAAGAATGGGATTATTCTTGAATAACATACTTATGCGTTCAGGAGTTAAAAAAGAATTACTTGAAAAAGCCGCCAAACAGTATATTTCTACAACCTACTTTAGAAGCAAACAAAACGAAACTTTCATTAAAGAAGTTCCTCAAATACTCCAAAAACATAATTATGCAAAATGGCAATCTGAACTACTATTTAGACTTGCGATTGTTTACGAAGAAGAAAAAGACTATGAAGAAGCCAATAAAACCTTTTTTGAATATCAATCATTTTATGAAAATGGAAGCAGAAACTTTATTATCAGACAAAAAATACCTGATATTTATGAAAAACTTAATGACAGTAAAAATGCCTACAGATTTTACAATAAACTAATAGACGATAAAACCATACCAGATGAAATAAGAACTTCAACTTCAATAAAGAAAGCCAAACTAGAAATAAAAGAAGAAAAAAAGGAAGAAGCAATAAAAACATTAGAAGTAGCTCTTTCATTTAATTCAGACAGAAGGCCAGAAATATGCTTAAGACTAGAAAAACTAACAGAAGATTTTTCATATATAGACAGAGCATTAGAATATGAGGGAAAAGAAGATTATAGATTAAAAGCCCTAAAACGATTAATTAAGAAACTCGAAAAAGATGGAGAATATTCAAAAGCAGCAGAAACTCTAAGTAACTATGCTGAAACATTCACCACCCAAGAAGCTATCATCTACATTGAAAAGAAAGTTGAAGAACTTGGTAAACGCGGTGTAATTGAAAATATGGAAGAACTTATAGATAGGTATCCAGAAGATCCAAAAACAGCTGAAAGAATGTTCCGATTAGCAAAGATACTTGAAAATACAGAAACAAACGAAAATGCCAGATACACATCTGAAGATTTGTTTTATGAATTAACGCTTGTATATCCTAACTCTGTATATTTTAAAGAAAGTAAAATAAGGTCAGAAAACACACACTCAATAAAATCATTGTCAGAATTAAACGAAATGCTTCAAAAAGGCAATAAAGACCAAACAAGCGAAGAAATTCTAATAGAAAAAGCGCATTTACTGCAAGAAAATCTTAAAGACCCCAAGGGCGCCCTTGAAAACTATGAAAGTTTTATTGAGCTATTCCCCAATTCTAAACATATAGACGAAGTTTATTTAAATTTAGGAGATTTAGCTCTTAATTTAGGTAAAGACAGCAAAAAAGCAATAAATTATTATGAAAAAGGAATAGAAAAATCTAGAGATAATNNCTCAATAGAAGAAATATTTAAAGTCTGGAGATTAGATAAGAATTATGTCTATGCATTAGGGCTACTTACAAACACAATAAATAAAGCCAAAAAACAAAAAGACATAAGCAAACTTCTTTATTACAAAGGAAGAATATACGAAGAAATCAAAAACAATACAGCTGCCATAGAATCATATGAAAAAGCTTTACAAATGCCTGTTTCAGCAAAAAGTTACAGAAAAGATATGTTAATATATCGTATAGCAAGACTTTATGCTTCAAACAATGAAAACGACAAAGCTGTTTCATGGTATATTTCTCTTACAAATAAATATCCAAAAAGTCTTCTGTCTCGTTCTGCTTACTACTGGCTTAGTAAGTATTACAACGAAAAAGAAAACTACCATAATGCTTATAACTATATAAATCGCCTGTTAGACTTTAACTCATTACATCCAGTTCATAGAACTGAAATATCAAAATTAGCAAAATCAATAGAAACCAAGCTGACAATTAAAGAAGTTCAAAGAATTAAATCTTCATCTTTATCTGACGGTTTAGAAATTTCGTATCTGATGGGAAAAGTTCTGGAAAATTCAACCGAAGATTACGACGCTGCGATTGAACAATATGAAGAATATCTGAAAGAAAACCCATCTAAAGAACGTAGCAGAGATGTTATGATAAAAATAGCAGATTTATATGAAAAAAAAGGAGATTATGTAAAATCAGTCGCTTATTTAGACAAACTCCTAGATACTTTACCTAAAACAGCAGCAAACTTCAATATAATATTAAGAATAGGCAATATGCTAGAAGACAAAATTAAGAGTAATGAATTAACAGAATTGTTTTATGATTCTATCGCCGCAGAATATTCAAAAGTTAGAAATATAAGGAACTTTGCAGTAGAAAAACTAAAACGAATGTATGAAGCCAAACATGCCCAAACAAAGGCTGTTGCAGTTAAGAAAATTACCAAGAGAGTTTATACCGATAGTGATAAAGCTGTATTAGACCAAATGAAGGAAATCAAAGAAAAATATCTTGACGACCTTCAAGACCCAAAACAATACGAACGACATCTTGAAGATTTGTGGGAAGAAAATTCCGAATCTTTGGCAACGCTTGATATAATGAAAACTCTTGTAGCTTTAAATATGAATGAACTTAAAGATCCGTCAAAAGCTGCTGTTTATTACGAATGGTGGCTAGAAGACAATCAAGGCGACCCAATGTATACAGACATAACTCTCAAGCTTTATGACCACTATATGAAAGAAATGAGAGACGGTCAAAAAGCCTTAAGATTATTGGAAGATTATATAAAAACACATCCTGTATCTTTGGAAACCCTAGATATAGAATTTAAAGTTGCTCTTGCAAATGAAACTCTTGTTAGAAATTATGACGAAGCCCTGAGAGGCTATCAACGAATTATAGACACCCAACAGAATACAAAAGTTGTTCATGAAGCGTATTATCGTATTGCTTTCGTTTACAGAGACGGCTATGCAAATTATACTGAAGCAATAAGAAATTGGGAAGTTCTTACTGGCACAATGTATTATAACAATGAATTTGGTGATAAATCACAATTCGCAATAGCTTATACGTATGAAGCATACATGAGAGATTATACAAAAGCTAGAGCAGCCTACAATAGGCTTTTAAATACTTTCCCAAATTCATCGTTACAAAACGATGCTAGAACCGCAATTTTAAGAATTGAAGGAAAATAAAGAAAAACTTTGTAATATTGAAAAAAATCGTGTATACATAAGCAGTGAAATTTTTTAGGAGTAATAAAAAATGAACTTACTTTATCTTTCGCCTCATTACCCGGCACATTTTATGCAATTTGCAAAAAGTGCTGCCAGACACGGTATTACCGTAATGGGAGTAACAGATCAACCAGACGAAGCGTTAGACCCAGAACTAAGAGCTTTAATGGCAGGCAACTACAGAGTTGACCGCTTAGAAAACGTAGACCAGGTATTCGCTGCCGCTGAATTTTACAAAAACAAATTTGGAAGCATTGACAGAGTAGAATCTAATCTTGAAACTTGGCTAGAAACAGAAGCAAAATTAAGAACAGCTTACGGCGCTCAAGGAATTCAAGAAGATGAAATTCTGTTTATGAAACGTAAATCATTAATGCATCAAGTATTCTTAGACGCAGGCGTTCCATGCGCAAACGGTTTTGTTGTAGAAAGCTACGAACAATGTATCGAAGCAATAGATGGCAAATACCCAGTATTCATTAAACCTGATATAGGTTCTGGAGCTTCAGATACTTATACAATTCGCAATGAAGGCGATTTACAATATTTCTTTAGCGTAAAACAAGATTATGACTACTACATGGAAGAATACGTTCAAGGCGATATAGAATCATTCGACGGATTAACAGACCAAGACGGCGACATTGTATTCTTTACATCAGACGTATTTAACGAAGACATTCACAATGCTGTAGCAAAAAATGACAATATTTGGTATTACACTCAGCGTGAAATTCCGCCAGAATTAGAAAAATATGGCAGAGCAGTAGTTAAAGCTGCCCACATTAGAGAAAAATTCTTCCACATTGAATTTTTCAAAGTAAATGGCAAATACCAGGCCCTTGAAATTAACATGAGACCTCCTGGAGGACTTACAACTCACATGTTCAACTATTCATGCGACATAGATGTCTATGATTGGTGGGCAAAAATGGTTGCTGGCGAAGACCCACATCTGAGATTTGAGCGCAAATATTATTGTGCTTATGTTGGAAGAAAATACGACAGAGCTTATAAATATTCTCACGATGAACTTTGCCAAATGTTAAGCGACAAAATGGTATTAAGCCAGCAGATGAATGAATATGAATGGCTTGTAATGGGTAAATGGGGTTACTTAATCCGCTCAGAAAGCAAACAAGACATGCTTAACATGGTTCACAATATATTGGCAGAAGCATAATGAAAAGAGAATACATAAGAATTCCAAGTCCTAATTTAGGACGAGATATGGAAACCCTAGTATTCGGAGAAACGGGAAAACCTGTTTTGGTTTTCCCTTCTCAGTGCGGTCGTTTCTATGATTATGAAAATTTTAACATGCCAAATGAACTAGCTGAATTTATAGACTCTGGAAAAATTCAGCTATATTGTATTGATGCCGTTGAAAACGAAGCATGGTTTGCAGAAAACAAAAGCTACCAAGACAAAGTTAAACGTGCTTATGAATATGAAAATAGCGTAGTTTATGATGTAATACCATACATTTTGTCTGATGGGCACCAAGGTGCTGGTATTATGGCCCATGGTTGCAGTTATGGAGCTTACCATTCTATACATTTTTCTCTAAAATACCCTCATTTGTTTGATTCTGCCATAGCTTTGAGCGGTTGTTATAATATGGCTTTTGCCATAGAAAACCCTGATGACGCTTATAAATTTAGTCCTATGCAATATAGTAAGAATTTAAACGACGAATCTATTCAACAGCTAAAAAGCAATGGACTTATTATTTGCAGCGGTCAAGGTGCATGGGAAGAATGGACTGGTGAAGCCATAAAAACAGCAGAAAATCTTCAAGCAAAAGGTTTGCCTGTTTTTCTCGATCTTTGGGGATTCGATGTAGCACATGATTGGCCATGGTGGAAAAAAATGGTTGTATATTTTATGGGAAAATATGATCGTTTAGGTTGCCTATATGCAAACCACCGAATGACACCACAGGATGCAAATAAGCTTGCGTATAATTTTAACTCTATTTGATAATTAAAGATTAGTGAGCAAAAATTTACTGCTCACTAATCAATTTCCCATATGAATAACTTTTTTCAGGCTATACCTTTATCTTTTGATTTAAGCATAAATTATTTATTTATAACCGGCGTACTTATAATTATTTTTGGTTCTGCCATAGGTATTTTGCCGCCAAAGTTTAGAATAAAAACGAACTCTATATGGCTTGTTCCCACTTTTATTTTATTCGGACTTGCAAGAATTATAGGAGCTTCAGATTTATACGTTCACTCCAGTTGGCATAGTATAATATATCTGCCTTTAAAACTGTTTTCTGTATTATGTAGTTTAGAATTTGTAAGAAGAGGATGTAATACAAACTTTAAAAAGAATTTAAGCCCTTTTATACATGTTCCAGTTGCAGTATTTTTCTCGATATTTTTAACAATGTCACAAATAAATTCGCTGATATTGCTGGAAGTTATTTATTTCACCATAAAAGCAGTTACAATTTTTATATTTCATTCATATCTTAAAATTCTCTACAATCCAACAAACTTGAAATCTGCAATTTTTTACTTATCAACCTTCATATGTATAANNTTATTACAATGTTAATCATAAGATATAAATTTGTAGCTAATAACATGCCTGGTAATATAAGATACTTTAAGCCAGCAATTTCTTTTATTCTTTGTTTATGTGCATTTTCAACAGGAATATTTGGGTTAAAAGCGTGTAACACAGCCCATAGCCAAATAATACAAAATTTGTCAAATGTTGTAGAAAAAGCCTCAATAAGATTATCAAAAAATTTGAATGAACGCATAGAATTTGTAACTACATCTGCATCTATTATGTCTCATATTCCAAACGTTATACAGTATTTTAAAACTAATGAACCAAGTCATTTAAAAGCTGTAAACGATTTTTTGAGATCTTTTAACGCTACAAACCCCAATACACTTTGTCTTTTATATGATATTAACGGAAATCTTAAAGCCGCTTCTCATGATTTTGAAGGTTTATCAAAATACAATTATTCTTTCAGAAACTACTTTAAACAGGCAATGAAAGGTATATCAAGCATATCTTTTGAAAAAGGTCTTTATACTTCAATCACAGGTTTTTTTGGTGCCTGTCCGATAAAAGAGCCTGAAACCAATAAAATTATTGGAGTTGCTGTTGTTAAGCGTAATCTTGTAGTAGAAGAAGACATTTTTAAAGATTATGCTCCCGCATTTCTTATAGATCTATCTGGAAACATTATTATGGCTAGCAGTAATCGTTTTATTGGCTCAAATGTAACTTTACCTGATAACGATTTACACACTCCAATAAGTATTACAAACAAAATGTTATCACAGCTTCCAGGATTTAACCGAGACTATCTATTTGGAACAGAAATACTTAATGGAAATGTTTGGAAAATTTTGATTTTAAGATCACATATAGAGAATGCCGCATACTACCCACATATTTTAATTACCACTACAATAGTTCTAATCTTTATGTCTATGATGCTTGGAATTGCCTATAACAATGAATTTATGCATAATTATGAAGCAGCACAAAAGCAGTTCAAACTTCTTTTCGATTATGCTCCTGATAGCGTTTTTATTGTTTCCGCAAAAACTAATAAAATAGTTACCGCTAATAATCAAATGGAAACAATATTCGCAATGCCAGCAGGTTTACAAGAAATAGATTACAGCGAAATATTAGCAGACAGTTCAAAAAATAGCGGAACAAGTAATTCTGGAGTTGACATATTTAGACAAGAATGTACTTTTAAAAAATTTAACGGCGAAGAGTTCATAGGTGAAATAACAAGATCAGAAGTCACATTCGATGATGAAAAAGCATGGATGATTATTATTCACGATATTTCAGAACATAAAGAATTAGAGTCAAGACTTCTAACGGCTAACCAAATAAAAACAAGATTTTTCGCAAATGCAAGTCATGAAATAAGAACACCAATGACAGCTATTATAGGATTGTCAGAACTTGCTTTGTCAATAAACGCAAATGAAAAAACTAAACATATAATAGGGCTTATAAAGACAGCAGCTAATTCAATGTTAAACTTAGTTAATGACCTTTTAGATCTGTCTCTTATACACATCTGACGCTGCCGACGAGCGNNTTCAATTAATTTAAAAACTTTTAACATAAACACATTAATCAAAAACATTACTGAAATAATTAAATACAGTTCAGAAGATAAAACAGATAAAATAGACGTATTTATAAGCGAAAAAATACCAGATTATATAATTTCAGNNTGAATAAACTTATAGATAAAAACCTAGAAAATGGATTTAATATAGAATTTAGTATAGCAAGCGATTTCAGCAAATTAAGCAAAGAAGAACAACAAAACTTATTTGATAGTTTTATTTATGATAACCCTTATACAAAAGAAAAAGAAGGATTAACAGGAATAAATTTATCTGTTACAAAGCAAATAGTAGACAGATTAAAAGGGCATATTATTTTAACCAAAACTGAAGATAATCTTACTGCTTTTAATGTATCAATACCTGTTATTATTGCAACTTCAAATTTAGAAGAAAAAGATAAAGAAAGCGGTTTAAATGAAATAAAACTTATAAAAAATGGAACCCCCATGAATTTTGCAGTTGCAGACGATAACGAAATTAACGCATTTATAGCCGCATCAATTATAAAAAAATATGGTGGAAACGCTACAACAGTTTATAACGGCGAAGATTTGCTTAAATTAATAAACACAAATCAAGAAACTAACTACTCTTGTTTGCTTATTGATATTCAAATGCCTAAGTTAGACGGTTTAGAAACAATAAAAACTATAAGGAAATTAAAAAACGATATAAGCACAGTTCCAATAATAGCAATAAGCGCTTTTGCATCTGAACAAGAAGGAATTAAAGCAAAAGAAGCTGGCGCAAATGATTATTTAGGAAAACCATATTATCCTGAAAATCTAATAAACATGATACTAAAACTGATAGAAAAAGACGTCAAAGAAGAAAAAAATATAAAAAAAGAAAATCAAATAGAAGAAAAAAATACTGTTCTACAAAACAACAAATCATTATTAAAGCATATTGATATTGAAGATCTAACAGCAAGACTACTGCAAAATCCAAAGGATATTGAAAAAATCAATGAAATATATGTTAGACGTTATAATGAACTTTGTGCAAAAATAGATGAGTGTATAAGCACAAAAGAACAGAAAAACATAATAGAAACAGCTCATTCAATAAAAGGGTTAGTAGGTATGCTTTCTGCAAACAATGCTGCTCAATATGCGCTTGAAATTGAAACACTGGCAAAGAACAATGAAATAGACAGCGCAATAAATAAAATACCAAAATTACTAACAATACTGCAAGAAATAAAATCAGACTTAAACCAAATAATAAATAGTATGGAGTCTACCTTATGAAAATAAAACAATATATTACTTTTTTAGTAATTTTTATCATTTTTATCGATTCAATAGCACACAGCGAAAACATAATTAATAATGAATTAAATTATACACAAAAACCCAAAATAGGTCTTGTTTTAAGTGGCGGTGGCGCAAAAGGACTCGCTCATATAGGTGCAATAAGAGCTATAGAAAAAGCTGGAATTAAAATAGACATGGTATGTGGCACAAGTATGGGAGCTTTTGTAGGAGCACTATACGCAACAGGATATTCATCAGACCAGATTGAAGCAATGCTTAGTGATCTGAATTGGAAACAACTGCTTTCTGAAAGCTTAGACCACAGAAGAATGGACAGCTTTGAACGAAGTAAAGACGGAAAATACCTTATCAGAAGCGAAGTTGGAAAACCTAAATCAGGTTTAATTGATGGCAATCTTATAATGATAAAACTTAGTGAATTATGCTTACCAGCGCACAACGTTGAGGACTTTTCCAAACTTAAGCGTTCGTTTGCCTGCGTAGCGACAGATCTTGAAACAGGTAAACCTATAACCATTACAAAAGGCTATCTACCAGAAGCAATAAGATGTAGCATGTCCTATCCTATGGTATTCATACCAGCCGAATATGAAGGGAAAATGCTAGTAGACGGTGGAATAGTAAGCAATCTTCCAGCTAAAGAGCTAAAAGCTTTAGGAGCAGATATAATAATTGGCGTAAACGTCGGTTCTCCTTTAAGCACTCGACGTGAATTAAAAAATATTCCGCAAATACTTGCTCAATGCGTAAGTTTTTTAAATGAACAGGATATGGAAAACCAAAAACAAGCTTGCGATATTTTAATTGAGCCTGATATAAAAACTTTTTCAACTTTTTCATTTACAAACATTCCAGCTATTATAAAAAGCGGTGAAACAGCATGTGAACCACACANNTTCCATAAAATAGGCGATTTAACAAAAAGCGAATTAAGCTTGAAAGAAATAAAAAAAATATCAGAAAGAATGCTTGGAACAGGATTGATTTCAAAAGCTTATTTTAAAATTTTACCTATGGCAAATGGCGAAAACAAACTAGTTTTTATTGTTAAAACCTCGGAAACCTATGAACATAACGTAGGAATAAGATATGAAGAAGGTCAGGGTGCACAGCTCCTACTAAGCCAAATAATAAAAAACAAATTCTTTGCAGGAAGCAGAACATCTATAGATCTTGTCTTAGCTAATAATCCAAGATATACAGTTTCAGAAGAATTGTCTGAAATAGCTAGAACAGGCTTTGGCTCGTCAATAGAAATCGATGTAAGAAAAAAGAAAATAAAATCTTTGTACAATAACCAGTTGAAATTAAACTTTAAAGAAGAAATTGTAACTGGCGCATTTTCTTTACATAAACGATTTTCAGGTTCATCTATAGTAAAAGGTGGTGTATTAAAACGCTTTGGTGGCTCTAATTTAAACACAGTTACCAATGATATCAACTACGATAATTACGAATATACTGGAATATTCGGCAAATTAACAACAGATAATTTGAATAATGCCGCAAAACCTCATTTTGGAAACAAATTTAATTTCACTTACCTTCAGACATTGGATAAAGCTAATTTTAGCAAAAACAAAAAAACAGATAAATTTTCTCGTTATACCGCTGACTATAAAGGATATATTCCATTAAGCAATAAAACTACGCTAGGCGTTACAGCTTCCTGGGGTAAATTAACATCAGATATGGTTCCAGGAAGTGAATTATTTTATCTTGGCGGAAAATACATATACGATGAAAGCGGTATACCTTTCTATGGCCTTAAATATCAAGAATTAAGCGGACGTCATGTAATAACCACAGGCATAGAAATACGCAGAGAAGTAACTAACAATATGAATTTATTTTTAAGAGCTAATCAGGGAAATATAACCAATAATGAACATAATTTATTCGATAAAAAACAGCAAATAAACGGCGGAGAAATAGCGTATTCATTAAGAAGCTATCTTGGAATAATAGAATTATCCTATGGGACAAATGATTATAACCATGATAAACTAACTCTGCTTTCTTTTGGCAATTCATTCTAAAGTTTTATTCCAAACTTAGATATTGTACTTTTAATAAAAAAAGTGATAAAATAGCAAACATGAACGAACTATATATACAAAAAGATATTTTGCCTGATGATAACTTTATTCGCAGTATTATTCTCGAAAAATATGAGGAATTACTTCAAGAAAATGATAAATTAAAAGAAGAAGTTCAAAATTTAAAATACCAAATTAGAACTAAAAAACGAACAAAGAAAATTTTTGAAGCAATCAATGAAAAACCAACTCAGCTAAGTTTTAATTTCGACTAATACTACATAACATAGCAAGAGGAGTCTGTTAATGAGTATTCCTACCAGAGTCCATATTCCATTTAGACCCGCTATGTCAATGATATGGAATTATGTTAAGAATAAACTATTAGAGCAAATCAAAGCAGTTGCTTTTATTATACTTTACCTATTAGCATTTAAAATGCTTATTCTTGGCGAATATCCACAAAATGCAATGCAAATATCATTTGGAATAGGCATGGTTATTTTAGGTTTAGCCTTGTTTATGGAAGGTTTATATCTTGGTTTAATGCCTCTCGGAGAAAGAGTTGGTATTCAGCTTCCTCAAAAAACAAACATATACTTAATTATGTTATTTGGACTTTTGCTTGGTTTTGGAGCAACATTAGCAGAACCTGCCATTTCTACCTTGCAACATGCAGGAATGACCGTAACACCTTGGGAAGCTCCCCTTCTCTACCGTATGCTAGAGGTAGAAACATCTTATCTGGTTTACGCGGTTGGTGCTGGAGTCGGGGTCGCAGTCGCAGCTGGTATGGCAAGATTTTACTACGGTATTTCTATAAAAAAATTCATATATATTCTAATACCATTACTCACAGCACTTTCTTATTATTTCTATAAAGATCCAAATCTAAATCAGATTTTAAATCTTGCCTGGGACACAGGCGGAGTTACAACAGGACCAGTAACTGTTCCGCTTGTTTTAGCTATGGGTATAGGTATAAGTAAAGTTTCTAAGAAAAAAAATAGTAGCACAGCTTCAGGTTTTGGCGTAGTTACTTTAGCATCTTTATTCCCTGTGCTTGGAGTTCTTATTCTAGGATTTTGGCTTAACAGCACAACTCCGAAACCAGTAAAGGAAAGTGATTTTTTTGCTTTAAACCACAGAACAGAAGCTTTAAAACTGATTCCCAACGAAGAAGCATTAAAATCTATAGCTTTCAGACGAGGCACAGAAGAAGGAAGAAAAGCATTTTTTAATTATAATCTCAATAATTACGAAAACGCATTAACTTCTTTATTAGATAAAAACAAATGCAAAGAATTGTTAGGAACAGAATTAACTTATCACGAATGGCTATCTCAAAAAGCTTCATCTGCGGAACAATCTATACTAGCAAAAGCTCAAGCAACAAATAAAATTATGTCCCCAATCAGCAATAATACTGAATATACAAAAGTTTTTAAAGAAAATTCAAAAAGTGCTTTTACCGCTGTTGTTCCATTAGTTTTACTATTAAGTTTTGTTCTAGTAATTATACTCAAAGACAGACCAAAGCATAAAGACGAAGTTATTCTTGGAATATTTCTTTCTCTCATTGGCATGGGAGTTTTAACAAGCGGTATTCAGCTTGGATTTTCAAGTTTAGGAGACCAAGTAGGTAGACCGCTTCCTTTATTGTTTCAAAGCCCAACTCACCATGCTGGAAAGATAATTCTTCAACCATTTGATAAAAGCTCTGTTATTACTGCCTACAATTTAAAAGGCGAAAAAAAACAGTATTTCTATTTAAAAGGCATAGGAAACAATCTCAAATTACAGGAATTTATACCTGAGCAATTTAACGAAAATAATAAACAATACGAATTAATACTAAAAAAGCAATCAAAATTTGATGCAAAACTTACATTAGTAGGCATAGCTCTTGTATTTTTATTCGCATTTGGTATGGGCTACGGATCAACAGTTGCTGAACCTGCTCTTAATGCGCTAGGAAATACTGTCGAAGGAATAACAGTAGGCACCATTAAAAGAAAAGGCGTTGTCAAAACGGTTGCTGTAGGCGTTGGAATAGGTTTATTAGTCGGAGTAGCACGTATAATTTATGATATAAATACTATTTATTTGCTTGCTCCTGCATACATTATTACAGTGATTCTTACCTTTTTTGTAGATGATGAATATGCAGGTATCGCTTGGGATTCAGGCGGAGTTACAACAGGACCAATCACAGTGCCATTAGTCTTAGCAATGGGTCTAGGAATAGGCGGTGGTCTAAATATAGTTGACGGTTTTGGAATAGTAGCAATGGCTTCAATTTTTCCAATACTTGCTATGCTTATTTATGGAATAAGTGTTCAAACTAATCAACACAGCGTTCTTAACTCAACCGAGGAGGCTAACAAATAATGCAAAAAGTAAGTGCCGCCAAAGTTACTTTAACAGTTCATAAAGGAATTAGCTCAACGGCTATCGAAGTTCTTACCAAGATAGGCGTTAAATCTGTGTTGATAGAAAGCGCACGTTGCGTTCGNNCAGAACGTGTAGTCGCCACATTAATAAAGGAATTAGACTTAAAAACTCCAGGAAGAGGTTCAATTTACTCTCAAAATATAGAAAGCATAAACTGCGAAGAAGCAGATATTAAAGTCGGTACTGACAGCGAAGTTACAATGAAAAATCTAATGCTTATGACTGGAATTCAAACAAAATCAGGAAGTGGCAAAAATCTTTCAAAAGTAGCTTTAAAATTAGGCGTAGGAGTTCCAGTAGTAGGTATTGGAATAGGTTCTGGAATAAGAGACAGGCTTGGACTTCTTAGAATAACTATTTCTCCAGAAAAAGAAATAGTATATCTAATGGTTCCATCGCATGATTCTGTTGGTCTGCAAAGCTTGCTTATAGACGAAGGAAAACTTAATCAACCTGGAGGCGGTTTCTTATACCAAACACCAATAAGTTTTGGAATGGTTGACCCATTAATAAGAATAGGGCAACAAGAACACGCTGCCAGTTATGAACAGATTATAGCCGCTATAGACGATTTAAATAAGAGTACAGAATGGAGAAAACGTTTCTTCGGCGTAAACATAGAAACAACAAAAAATACAGAACAAAAATTAACTCATAAAGAAATATGTTTAACGTGCCCCCTAGATACAAGCGATGATTATATTCAAACGGCAATGAATTGTGGTGCAGATGGAGCAACCACTACTCATTCAAGACAGATTATACTCGACAGCAAAGACGAAGAAACTAATTCCATAAACATGGAATCATCTATAATGTGCGTAACAGTCGAAAATGAAGAAAAAATAATACAAGCGCTATGCAAAGTAGCAAATGATAAACAGGAAACCAACTGGTTTATTCAAATAACACCTGCTTCATCAGTATTTTTCTATAAAAGAAAGTAAATTTAGTATTCTTATAAGTTATACACATAACATTAATAAAATATTGCAATTATTTGTTTACACTGGTATTATTCTTGTCAGAAAATTTTCTTATAAAATCCATGGAAGTTTATTAAAATGAGCTTAAAAAACTTTCAGCAAGTTGGGAAAGATTTATTCCTAGCAGGGCTGAATAATTCTCATTCAGGCAATATCAGCATACGTTTAGGCGATAAAATGCTTATAACGCGCACAGGCGCTATGCTGCATCATATTACTGAATCAGATTTAATAAAAACTTCTATTTTAAGCGAAGACGAAAACATACAAAAAGCTTCTAGAGAATATCCTGTTCACAAAGCTATATATAAAGCTACAAATGCAAAAGCTATTGTACACGCCCATTCACCGTATTTAGTCGCTCAAACTTATAACACAGAAAAATTTAAGCCAATAGATGCAGAAGGAAATCTTTATTTTCCAAACGGCGTGCCTGTTATCATCACAGAAAAAACGATTGCCTCTTACGAAGTTGGAGAGCTTGCTTCAGAGCATCTAAAACAAATTCCCGCAATTATCGTAAGAAGCCATGGAATTTTTGCTATTGGACAAAGCCTTGAAGAAGCTTACAAATATGTTTGCAGTCTTGAACATAGTGCAAAAATAAAATTTTTAAATAAAATTTCACAGATAAGGAACTAAAAAAAATGCTTTTCGACAAACCTGAAAACACAGTTTCTGCCAAACGTGAAGAAGAAATTCTTGAATTTTGGAAGAAAGAAGATGTCTTTAAAAAGTCTATTAAGAACCGTGAAGGTGCACAAAAATTTGTATTTTTTGAAGGCCCCCCTACCGCTAATGGAACACCACACCCTGGTCACGTTCTTACTAAGGCTATGAAAGACCTTATTCCTCGTTTTAAAACGATGTGCGGGTATCAGGTTGACCGTAAGGCAGGCTGGGATACCCATGGATTACCTGTTGAACTCGAAGTAGAAAAAGAACTTAATCTTAAAAATAAACAAGGTATTGAAGAATACGGTATCGAACCTTTTATTAAGAAATGTCGCGAAAGTGTCTTCAAATATGAAGGACAATGGCGTAAAATGGTTACTAGAGGCGGTTTCTGGGTAGATATGGACGACCCATACATAACCTGCACAAATGGTTATATTGAAACCGTATGGTGGATGCTTTCCAAGTTCTGGGAAAAAGGAATGTTGTATGAAGGTCATAAGGTCGTTCCTTACTGCCCACGTTGCGGAACAGCCCTTTCATCTCACGAAGTAGCCCAAGGTTACAAAGAAGTCGAAGATCCATCTGTATATGTAAGATTTTCCGTTAAAGGCGAAGAAAAAACATCTTTCCTCGTTTGGACAACAACTCCGTGGACTCTCTTCTCTAACGTTGCTCTTGCCGTTGGCAAAGACATCGAATACGTTAAAGTTAAATTAAACGATGAATATTTAATTCTTGCCAAACCACGTTTAAGCGTTTTAGGCGATGAACCATATGAAATCGTCGAAGAATTTAAGGGCGAACAGCTTCTTGGCAAAGAATACAATCAGCTTTATACATTTGTAAAAGCCGATAAAAAAGCATTTTACGTAATTGCAGGCGACTTTGTTTCTACAGAAGACGGTTCTGGTATCGTTCATATTGCTCCAGCATTTGGTGAAGACGACTACAGAGTCGGAAAAGAAAACAATTTGCCAGTATTGCAACCCGTCGATAGAGATGGTCATTTCACAGATGAAATAACTCCATGGAAAGGCCAATTCGTTAAAGCAGCCGACCCAGAAATCATTAAAGACCTCAAAGCAAGCGGAAAACTCTTTAAAACAGCCAAAATTAAACATACATATCCATTCTGCTGGAGATGTAACAGCCCATTGCTTTACTACGCAAGACATAGCTGGTTCATAAAAACAACCGCTTTTAAAGATGAAATTATCAAAAATAACGATACTATCAACTGGTTCCCAGATCATATAAAAGAAGGACGTTTCTTAAACTTCCTCGAAAATATGATAGATTGGGCTATTTCAAGAGATAGATATTGGGGAACTCCACTCCCAATGTGGGTCTGCAAAGACTGCGGTCATCATCATCTTGTTGGTAGCATTAAAGAATTAAAGGAAATGGGCAATAATGTTCCAGACGATATCGAATTGCACAGACCATATGTTGATGCAATCGAATTAAAGTGCCCCAAATGTTCTGGCTCTATGAAGCGCGTTCCAGAAGTTATTGACTGCTGGTTCGATTCAGGTGCAATGCACACAGCTCAGTGGCATTATCCATTTGAAAACAAAGACAAGTTTGAATCTCATTTCCCAGCCGACTGGATATGCGAAGCAGTTGACCAAACTCGTGGCTGGTTCTACAGCTTACTCGTAACAAGCACATTCCTGCATAAAGTCGCTCCATATAAGAATGTTACCGTTCTTGGTCTTATTTGCGATAAAAACGGCATAAAGATGAGCAAATCAAAAGGCAACGTATTAGACTGTATGTATCTGTTCGACAAATATGGTGCCGACTCTGTTCGTTGGTCACTTTATAGTGGAACAGCTCCATGGAACACAAGAAGATTCTACGAAGATGCCATTTCCGATGCTCAAAAACGTTATTTAGGCACTTTACAAAACGTTTACAGCTTCTTTGTTCTTTATGCAAATATCGAAAACTTTAATCCTCAAAAACACAATATTCCAATATCAGAAAGACCCGAAATAGACAAATGGATCATTTCACGATTTAACCATACAGCAGACGAAGTTAAGAAAGCTCTCGAAAAGTTTGAAATCGTATGGGCAACCGAAAAGATGGAAAAATTTGTAGACGACCTTTCTAACTGGTATGTTCGCAGAAGCCGCCGAAGATTCTGGACAAGTGAAGGAAATGCTGACTCTATAAGCGCTTTCTTAACACTTTATGAAACTTTGGTAAACTTCGCAAAACTAACTGCTCCATTTACTCCATTTATAGCAGAAGATATTTATAGAAATCTGGTATGCAAAATAGATTCCAACGCTCCAGAAAGCGTTCATCTTTGCGACTTCCCAGTTTGCAACCATGATTTGGTAGATACAGAACTTGAAGAAAAAATGGAATTTGTTATAAAAGCAGTTCAACTTGGTCGCGCAGCCCGCAATGAAGCAAATCTTAAAGTTCGTCAGCCTCTTGCTGAAATGAAAGTCGTTATAACTTCAGCTCACGAAAAAGAAACTCTTGAAGTTATGAGTCATTTGTTAGAAGAAGAACTTAACGTTAAAGCAGTAACTGCTGTAGAAGACGCTTCAAGCTTAATGCAATACATTGCGAAACCAAACTTCAAAAACATCGGTAAAGGCCCATACAAAGCTTTAATGCCAAAGATTAAGGCTCATCTTGAAAACGCCGATGGAAACGCAATTCGTGCACAAATTCAAAAAGGTGAATATTCTTTCGAAATAGAAGGAAATCCAGTTTCATTAAAAGCGGAAGATATAGTTTTAACGGCAACCGCCTCAGACGATTACGTTGTTCAAACAGAAGGCAATTTAAGCATTGCTCTTACTAAAGCTCTTTCTAGACCTCTAATTCTCGAAGGCTATGCTCGTGAAATCGTTAATAAAGTTCAGTTCATGAGAAAAGACAAAGGCTTTGAAGTCGTAGACAGAATTAGAATAGGCTATGCCGCTGTAAATGAAGCCAATAAAGCAGATATAGACGAAGCTGTAAAAGATTATGGCGATTATATAAAAGAAAACACACTAGCCCTTAATATTGGCGCAATAGATGAAGGTATGTGCGAACCTGCCGAATGGAATATTAACGGTATAGATATAAAAATGGCTATTGCCAAGGAGAATAAACGATGAAATTTCGCCTCGAATATAAAACACTTTCAGATTGTATTGGAAGCGTAAGTAGAGCCGTTGCCACTAAAACTGCAAATCCTGCATTAGGAAATATTCATATTACAGTATCTGAAAATAAAGTAAGATTTGTTGGTTCAGACCAAACAATTATGATGATTTCTACTGTTCCAGCAGAAGTAGAAGCAGGTGGCGTTTTTACAGTTCCAGCAAAAATGATTCAGGAACTTATAACAAATATGTCAGCAGATAATTCTTCTTTTGTAACCCTAGAAATACAAGAAGAAACAAACGGAATCATGAGCATAAGCTGCGAACGTTTGCATTACGATATTCCAGTTCAAGGTGTAGAAGAATACCCACCAGTTCCAGTAATCGAAGAAATTACAAATAGCGTAACTCTCGAAAAAGAACCTTTCCTAAAAGCTATAAAAGAAGCTTCCATCGCTATGAACGTTGATTCTCAAACTTCTGGCGATATACAAAAAGGAATTTGCTTCGACTGCGTTGATGAATCTGCTATGATGATTTCTACAGACAGCAAACGTCTTGCAATTACCAAAGTTGTAGGATTATCTATGCCTGAAGAATTGCGCAAACAATTCGTTATTCCAGATAGAGCAATTCCAGAAATTATAAAGCTTTTCGATTCCAGCGATGAAGTTAAGCTTGCAATTTACGGAACACAACTACTATTCAGTAATTCTAAAGATCAGTTCATTACAAGACTCTTGGAAGGTAAATTCCCAGAATACAAAAGAATTATTCCAAAAGATTCTAACCGAACTTTAAAAATCGCCCGAAAAGATCTTACAAAAGCTTTCAAACGCTTAGCTCCAATAGCAAGAAACATAAATGGACAAATTCTATTCGACGTAAGCGCTATAGAAACAAAGATTTGGGCAGATGCCAGAGATAAAGGCAAAGCTGAAGACTTTATTCCAAGCGTTCTTGAAGGCGACCCAATAAACACTTCATACAATATTAAATTTTTACAAGACTTTGTAAACGTAATTGAAGATGAAGAAGTTATCATAGAAATGACAAGTCCGGGTTATCCTGGCGTAATGAGAGTGGGAAATCCTGAATCTGAATTTAGATACATCGTTATGCCCATGAACAGAATGTAAATAATAGCGAGCAAAATATGGCAAAGACAGATAACAACAGATTACGCAGAGATTTGGCTTCAGATAAATCTGAACTAAGAAAAGCTGCATTTGCAGAAATCCGTAATTGGGATGCTTCAGAAGCAATTCCCCTTTTAACAGATTTATTAGGAAGAAAAAACGAAGATGTCTTAAACGATATTGCGAATGCCCTGCGTGGTTATAAAGATAAGGCTTTGCCATATCTTGTAAAAGCACTTTCATCAGAAATTTGGACAATCAGACGCGGTGCTTCAACTGTACTTGCAAAACTAGGACCTGATACATTTAATAAATTAATGAATATGGTTCCTGAAAATGAAGAAGACATTGACTATTGGATGGTTCAAACGCTTGGTAATATGGGAAATGTTGCAACCCAATATCTTATAAAGATATTTAAGCACACAAATCCCAAAGTTAGATTAGCAGCAATAAGAGCAGCTCAAAATATTGAAGATCCAGTAATGGTCGAGCAGCTTTTAAAGCTTCTAGATGAACCAAGTTGGCCAATAAGAAAAGCCGCCTTCGACAGTCTTGAAGAAATTTATACATGTAATATAGACGCAGTAGTAAAAGCTTTAGACAAAAGTACAGATGAAGCCAGATTTTGGATTATAAAACTACTTGCTCAAGAATCCAGCCCAGAACTAGTAGGAAGATTCCAACACATAATAGAAACATCTCCCAATGAATCTAAAATAGAGGCTATAAAAGCCTTAGCTCAAATTGAAACCGAAGAAGCTCACAAAGTTCTAGTAGATTGTCTCGCTAATAAATCATGGATTATAAGAAAAACAGCTGCCGATGCAATTTGGGAACAAGGCTTAGGCGTTTCTGAAGAACTCGTATCGGCCATAAGAGGAAGCAACGTAGACGCAAGGTATTGGTCTGTTAAATTATTAGGTCAGTCTCATGAACCAAAAGTATTTGAAGAAGTTGCTAAATGTTTACAGGATCCTCAAGTTTCAGTACGTTCAGCAGCTTGTCAAGCATTAGGTTCACTTGGAGACAAAAGAGCGTTATCGTTGCTTATGACTATGCTCAATGATGAATCAGAAGATGTTAGAACCGCAGCTATATTGTCTTTAAGTCAAATAGGAGAAAAACTTGCAGCAGAACCTACTACAAGCAAACCTATAGTTCCAAAAACAAATTCTGGACTTCCTGCGCATTTACGTGCAGAAAACATGGTAAAGTGTAATAGTTGCGGTAAAATGATAGATAAAAGCTTTTCTTTTTGCCCATTTTGCTTAGCTTCGCAAAAAGCACCCGCAACTTGCAAACATTGTGGAGTTCAATTACAAAGTGATTGGAAAGGCTGTCCTAACTGTGGGCAACCAGTTATTTAAAATTATTTGACTTTTTTTGTACAGATTGTTAAAATAATTCACTTATTTATAGTTAGTAATTCAAGGAGTTTTTACATATATGGTAACTTTAATAAACATTATTCATATAGCAGTTTGTCTTGGTCTTATTGTTATAGTTCTTTTCCAAGCCGATAAAAGCGAAGGTTTAGCAGGCGCATTCGGCGGCGGTGCTTCAAATACTATTTTCGGCGAAAGAGGCAGTGGTGGATTTATGTCTAATTTAACAACTACTCTTGCTGTTATTTTCATGATCACCTCTATATATCTTTCTGTATTTGCTCCAAGAACAGCCAGAAGAAGAACCATAATTAATCCTGTAGCTGCTCCCATGTCTTTGCCTCAAGAAAGCACAACTACAACTGCTCAGCCAGCAGAAACAACTGCTCAGCCAACAACTATTCCAGTTGAAACAACTACAACAGCTCCAGCTGCTTCTACAATGGCACCTACTGCTAATGCTCCTATAGCTCCAAATGAAGCTGTTCCAGCACCAGCTCCTGCTCAGGTTCCAGTTCAAGTTCCAGCACCAACTGCTCCTGCTGCTCAATAAAAGATTTATTAACCAGGTTTTATATAAACGCTTGGCAATACTATATGTAATGCCAAGCGTTTTTCTTAGAAAAGAAAAAATAAATAGTAATCTAATATTTAAGAATTGCATATGAAACAGAAAAAAATCGCACTAATTAACGATATTACAGGCTTTGGAAGATGTTCTGTAGCTGTTATGGCTCCCATTGTCTCAGCAATGAAAATACAGGCTGTGCCAATACCAACAGCTATTCTATCAACCCATACACAGTTTCCGATATATTTTTTTGATGATTATACTCATAAAATGCGGGATTATATTCAAACCTATAAAGATATAGATCTAACGTTCGATGGTATTGCTACAGGCTTTTTAGGTTCAAAAGAACAGGTTGACATTGTTATAGACTTCATTAAATATTTCCATACAAAGGATTCATTGGTCCTTGTAGACCCTGTAATGGGCGACTATGGCAAGTTATATAAAACCTACACTCCCGAAATGTGCAATAAAATGAAAGAATTAGTTCAATTTGCTGAAATATTAACTCCAAATTTAACTGAACTATGCACTTTATTAGATGAAAAATACCCCGATGAAGGTAAAATCAGTCTAGAAAAATTAGAGATGATGTGCGAAAAACTTTCTCTTAAAGGACCTAAACACATAGTTGTTACAGGTATTCCATTTAACAAAAAACAAATTCTAAATTTTATCTACAATAAAGGCGAAGACTACCAAATTATAATGTCGGACAAAATAGGCGAAGATAGAAGCGGAACAGGCGATGCCATAAGCTCTATTATCGCAGGAATGTATATGAATGGACATTCATTGTATGAATCGGCAAAAAAAGCTACTAATTTTGTTTCTAAATGTATTCAATATTGTGAAGACAACAAAGTTCCCAATTATTGGGGATTGTGCTTTGAAATATTTATGAGCGACCTTATAGAGGATTAAAATATGATTTTATATACAGTTACAGGAAAAGTTGGAGAAGCAGGTTATTTAGACATTGCAAAAAGCGGCGATTTAAAAGGCAAAAATATTTATGTTAATTTAACAAATAAATGTCCTTGCAGCTGCGTTTTTTGTTTAAGACAAACTAAAAAAATGTTGGAAAACAATAATCTGTGGCTTAAAGAAGGTGAACCTTCTTTGCAAAGCGTAAAAAATATGTTCTCAAACTATGATTTAAGTATAATAAACGAACTTGTTTTTTGTGGTTTTGGAGAACCGTTAGAACGCTTATACGACGTTTGTGAGCTAATTGACTATTTAAAGAAAGACTATCCAAATTTAAAGACNNATTTTTGGTAAAGATATTACGCCTGAATTAAAGAATAGGTTTAATACAATATCAATATCTTTAAATGCTCCAAATGCAGAAGAATATCTTTCTTTAACTCGTTCAAAATTTGGAATTAAATCATACGAAGCCATGAAAGAATTCGCTGTATTAGCTAAAAAGTATGTTTCAAATGTTGTATTCACTGTCGTTGAAAAAGTAATGCCTGAAGAAAAAATAAAGCTATGCCAAAAAATAAGTGATGATTTAGGAATCACTCTCAGAGTAAGACCTTTTGAATCATAATCATTTATTATTTTCTTTTATAAGCTTAATAAGCGTGATTTCATTACTAGAACCTAATCTAGCTGGCATTCCTGCCCAAAGTCCTGTTCCATCATTTACATAAAGATATGATGTCTCACCTTTTGGGTTTGTTTCTTTGTATAAACCTCTTAAATAATTTCCATTAGCCATAGAAACAAATAAATTTACTGGAAAAGTTTGCCCACCATGAGTATGTCCAGATAATTGAAGCAAAACATTTTCTTCTTTAGCTTCTGTAAAACTTTTTGGGTAATGGGAAAGCAATATTTTTGGCATATTTTCAGGAACATTTGCAAACGTTTTAGAAATGTTGCGTTCTGAATTTTTATTATAACCTCGATTCCAATCTGCCCCACCTAAAGCAAAGTCATTGTTAATAATTTCATGACTGTTTATAAGAACTTTTATTCCAATTTTCTGAAATGCCTTTATCCATTCTGGAGCGTTATAAAAATATTCATGGTTTCCCATTATCATATAAATTTTAGAATTTATATCTTTTAGCGGTTCCAAATTTTCATAACCATCTTCTAACGAGCTATCCATACTATCACCAGTAATAACGGTTATATCAGGTTTTAATTCATTTACTTTTTTTACAACCCTTTGCACCCATTCTTTCTTTAAAACAGGACCAGTATGCATATCTGAAAGCTGTGCTATTCTATATTCTCTAGTAATGTTTTTTGTAGGTATTTCTATATTTTTTACAACAGGTTCGCTTATTGAACGATAAACGCCAATAAAAGCCAAGATAAGACTAAAAACCACTAAGCAATAATATATTTTTTCATTATTAAACTTACATAGCCTGAATATTTCCATAATTGCCGCAGAAATAGCTAAATAGATCATAGATATTCCAGAAAAACCAAACAAAATATTTAGCCATATTGGAAAATAACGGCAAAAGAAAAGCATTATAGTAAGATTAAGAGTTCCAAGTTCAATAATTATTCCTAAAGCAATTTTAATAGAAAAATGAGCTGGATAAAGATAAATGCCTCTCGCAAATGCGTATAAACCCACAATTTGCATAAAAAGCATCATACTAAACATTATAGTATATATCATACGATATTATCTTTAATATGAAAAATACAGACTAATTATTTGTTTAGAATAATTTGAACCTTTAAAATTCTGTTTCCTTTGGTTTCAGTAATTTTAAACGTGCCTTGAGGAATTTCAAAAACTTCGCCTTGAACAGGTATTCTTCCTAATTTTTCCATAACAAAACCGCCAACTGTTTCGGCATCTTCGTATTCAAACTTACAATCTAATTTTCCTTCTAAATCTGGCATACTTTGTCTTGCATCAACATTGTATGTTCTCTCATCTATTTGAGTTATGGATTCCTGTTCTTCGTGGTCGTATTCATCAACTATTTCGCCAACTATCTCTTCTAATAAATCTTCTATAGATACTAAGCCAGAGACTCCGCCATATTCATCTACAACAATAGCAAGATGCTGATTTTTCTTTTGAAATTCACGTAACAAATCATTTAGATTTTTTGTTTCGGGCACAAAAAACGGTTTACGCAAAAGTTTAACT
>LXOW01346014.1_pt1 | contig 26529 bp, 20 predicted proteins | sample 1368591 | NCBI WGS metagenome assembly LXOW01 (sample SAMN04884650, study PRJNA319009) | bovine gut metagenome | isolation source: Cow rumen | host: Bos taurus | place: Italy: Legnaro (PD) | collected 2014-07-09
GTCGGTGGATTCGGGTTTGATCTTGTCGCGCATCTCGTAGGTGCCGAACACCTGGGCGAGCCGCTTGCCGCCGCTGACCTTGGCATACTCCTCGGCAAAGAGGGTGATGAGGTCGGACTGCGAGCCGACGCTGCGCTCTTTCGCGCTGGCGAGGGCGGCCGTGAATTCAGGGTCGGACGGGTTGCTGGAGAGCGCCTTGACGAGGTCTTCGAGCTGGACCTGCAGCATCACGTTCATACCGCCCTTGAGGTCGAGACCGAGGTTGATTTCCTTGGCCTGGACGTCCTTGTACGTGTAGCCGAAGTACACTTTCTCCGAGGAAATGGAGTCGATGTAACGGCGGTTTTCCACTTTCTTGAGGGAGTCGAGCCAATAAGCCCNNAATAAGCCCGGTCCTCTTCCGCGACCGCCTGGAAAGCGGCCTCTTCCTGTACCGCTGCGGCGATAGCTTCCGCGTGCTCTTCGGCTTTCTTCGACTGGATGCCGGAAACGGCGGTGAAGGAAAGTTGCCAAATGCACGCAAGGGCAAGCAGAATCGCTACGAGCCGGATTGCATTTTTACTTTGCATAATGTATACTTTTAGTTTTTGTTGTTCCTTTGTCTAAAAATAATTAGCCCGCAAAGTTAGCAAAAATTGACGGATATAAAAATAGGGCCGGAAATTTTTACCCGCACAGGCCTTCCCTGCCTTATCGGGCAACCGAGAAGGAAACGGAGGCGCTGCGGCCCTGCGGATCGACGACGACGAGGGTATGCCGGCCCGGAGCCGGGGCAAGTCTCAGTTCGTGAATCAGTTGCGTCTCGCCGAGGTATTCGCCGTCCAAATGCCACCACAGACGGGTTTGCGGAATGGGGTGGGCGGCCTTGAAAACCGCGCTGCCCGGAGTACCGTCCAACTGCCGGGGAAGCCGCAGCACGCCGCCGCTCTCCGGATAGATGAAACCGGGACCGTCGGAGGGCGCCGGAGCCGGAGGATTGTACTCCGGATGACGGGAACGGTAGTACCACTCCATCGCCGGAGGGAGACGGAAGACACCGCCCCGGTGATAGGGGCAGACGGGACTTTCCTCCGCACGGGCGGGAAGCAGACAACGCTCCCAGGCATCGCATTCGGGTCCGCGAAGAAAACCGGAAGCAAGGCAGACATCGGCATAGATACCGCCGGAAGGCGCCTCGAACCAGCGGCCGTCGTCGGGTAGGAGGTTCAGCAGTTCAAAGAGGACGGGACCGGCGCAGGAAGCCCCGGTCAGCGCGGGTACCCCGTGACCGTCCGCATTGCCGCACCAGACGCCGACGGCCCAGCGGGGGGTGAGTCCGACGGCCCAGGCGTCGCGGAAACCGTAACTCGTTCCGGTTTTCCAGGCGGCCTTGCGCACGGAAGGGATTTTCCGCCAGTCCATTTCGTCGGGCCGGTTGACGGTGGAAAGAATCTCCAGCGTCCGGTGCATCGCCACTTCGTCGGAGAGCGGCCAGCCGGAGGGCCGGAGGACGAAGCCCGCATAGGCGCGGGTGATTTCCAGCAGGGAGCCTTCGCCCCCTCCCAGAATCAGCGAAAGGCCATAATCGTCGCTGTCGCGGGTCAGGGTGCCCAGGCCGCAGTCCCGGAGCAGTTGATGAAAGCGGGGGACGCCGTAAAGGCGCAGCAGATGCACGGCGGGAACGTTCAGGGAACGGGCCAGCGCCTGGGAGGCGGGGACCGCACCGTGGAACTGCCGGTCGAAGTTATGGGGTGTGAAGCCGCCGATGTTGACCGGGGTGTCGGGCAGCAGCGATTCGGGGAGGATCAGCCCTTCCTCCAGCGCCGCCGCATACAAAAAGGGTTTGAGAATGCTGCCGGTGGAGCGCGGGGAACGGGCGATATCCACGTCCCTTCCTTCCCGGATCCGCGCGGGGGAACTATTCCCGACATAGGCCCGGAGGGAGCCGTCGGCAAGGTCGAACACGACCGCGGCCAGGTCGGCCGCTCCGCTGCGCGCGAGTTCGTCGCTGCAGCGGTTGCCGACGGCTTCCACCCGCTCCTGCAGGGTGGCGTCAAGGGTGGAGCGCGTCGTCACGCCGGCGGGCTGGGCATCCACGAAATGCCGGGCCAGCGAGGGCAGGGGCAGCGGCGCACCGGGCAACGGCTCGCCCATCGCGTCTTCGCAGACCTCGGCGGACAGGAAGCCTGCATCCCGCAGGTCTTCGAGCAGGGCGTTCCGCTTGGAGAGCAGCCGGTCCCTGCGACGGCCGGGGTGGATCGACGCGGGGGCATTGGGCAGGACGGCGAGCGTCGCGGCCTCGGCCCAGGAAAGTTCTTCGGCGGAACGGCCGAAATAGCGCCAGGCCGCTGCATCCAGACCGACGACATTACCGCCGAAAGGAGCGTGAGAGGCATACAGGGCCAGGATTTCCTGTTTGGTACAACGGGCCTCCAGCCGGGTTGCCAGCAAGGCTTCCACCGCCTTCTGCCAGAGGTTCCGTTCCCTGCGGCGGGAAAGGCGGATGACCTGCATCGTAAGGGTACTGGCGCCGCTGCGGACCTTGCCCGCGCCGAGATTGTCGCGCAGCGCGCGGCCGACGGCGAGCGGATCCACGCCGGGATGACGGTAGAACCGCCGGTCTTCGTAACGGATGAGTGCCGCAGCATATTTGGCCGGCACGCTGTCACAGGGCGGGAAACGCCATTGTCCGTCCGCGGCGATTCGCGCTCCGAGCAGGCGCCCGGTCCGGTCGGTGACGACCGTCGAGTAAGGCGTCCCCTCGAACAGGTCCCGCGGCAGGCAGAACAGCCAGAAGACCAGCAGCAGCGCCGGGAAGGCCAGCAGAACCGCCCGTCTGCGCATTACCTCGTCACAGCCGTCTTGCCGGAGGCGGTACGGGCATAGACCTTGGGCGCGTACATCGCCCCTGCACCGACGGAAGGCAGCAGGTATTCTCCTTCATACGCCGCACGCACCCGCAGGCTGAAGGTCCGGGTGGCGCCGGGGGCGAGGTCGAAGAACCAGTCCACGCGGTCGTCCCGGATATCACAGTATTCGCTGCCGGACACGCCGCCGCGCAGACGCTCGTTGATGATTTCCCAGCCGGAAGGCAGGGGGACGCGCAGGGCGATGGACGACTGGCTGACCGGCGTGGTGTTGCGGACTTTCACCTGCACGCGGAATTCCGTGCCCTGGGCGATCTTTCCCACGGACAAGGCTCCGGCGTCGGAGGCATAGGACACGCTGACCGACAAGCCCTTGGAGGCCGCGGCCACCGTCTCTTCCGCTCCGGGACGCCGCGTGGTCACGAGCGAGGCGCACAGATAGCCTTCGCCGTCGTTTCTGACGGGAACTTCGCCGGTAACTTCCTGCTGGCAGAACGCGCCCTCCACGCTGATTTCCGAAGTCCCGACGGTGGCCACCAGGCGGCCGGAACGGAAAATCTGGTAGAGATGTCCCATCGCCATCGCGGCAAACGCGGCTTCCTGGGTATTGTACCAGCCTTCGTTGATTTCCGAAACCACTTCCTGCGCCAGGACCATGGCCGTTTCCCCGTCGCCGCAGAGAATCGCTACCTCCAGGGCGATCGCCTTGTCGCGCAGGTCAGAACCGTAGCGGACCGCTTCGGAAGCACGGTCATCGCCTTCCCGGGACAGTTCGGCGGCGGTCTTCGCCTTGCCGGCGACGCCATAGGCGGCGGCGAGCATTTTCTTCGCCCTGGGATCCTTCAGTCCGGATTCCTTGAGCCGGTTCATCGCCGCGGTCTGGGCATTGCCCGCCACGGCGAGCGAATACAGCCGGAAGCATTCGTCAAGTTCCGAGAACGCCGAGGCTCCCGCAAGGCGGAACGCCTGGCTCAGGTTCTTCTGGTATTTCGTCCAGGCGGCCAGTACGCTGCCTTGCACCGCAAACCCGCGGGCCTGCGCCATCGAAAGGAACATGCCGGCCATCGAACTTTCCCAACTGCCGCTGGTGGTGGAAGCCGGCCAGAGCAGGAAACCGCCATCGGCGTTCTGCCGCGCATACAAGGTCTTGACGGTGGCGTTGATGATTTCGGTGGCTTCGGCGGCCCGTTCCCGCGAAAGCATAGGCAGCAGGGTCAGGGCGGTCATTCCCTTGGCCGAAAGTTGTTCGGTGCAGTTGTAAGGATAATTGCGCATCTTCGTATAGAGCGCTTCCGCGTTTACGGAAGGGAAGAGCGCCAGTTCCAGGACGGAGCGGCCGTCGCCGCCGGTCTGGAAGCGGTATTCATCGCCGGGAGCGAGGAACTGCTGGGTGACGGTGGTCTGCGCTTCATTGGGGTTGCGGACCTCCAGCGTCAGTTCGTCTGCCGCCTTGTGCGCGCCCGAAGAAGCCCCCAGGAGGAAGCGGATCTGTCCTTCTCCCGTCGTACGGAAACGGAAGCGCGCCACGGCACCGCCCTCTCCCAGGGAGACTTCCGCCGATGGACCGTCCAGTAATTGAACGGGACCCTCCGCCTTCACCTTGACCGACGCTTTTCCGCTGCTCCGGTCTTCACTGAGCAGGTTCACCACCAGCGTAGAGGTCTCGCCGGGCGCCGTCTGCCGGGGAAGGGAGCCCATCATCATCAGCGGGGCCTTGACCGTAACGGTCTTGTCCGTGCTGCCCCAGGCGCCGTCATCGCCCGCCACCAGCATCGCCCGAAGGCTGCCGGTGTACATCGGGAGGGTGATTTCGTGCGTGGCGCTGCCGCCTTTCTTCAGCGTGAAGGGCCCGAGGAAACGGACCACGGGATGGAAGCGGTTGTCCTTGCGGGGATTGAGGATATTCGCCTCGTCACCGCCGATGGCAAGCATCCCGGCGAAACTGCCGCTCAGGGCACCCACCACCTTGTCGTAGAGATCCCAACTGCGCACCCCCAGCGCTTCCGTCCGGTTCATCGCGGCATACGGATCGGGGGTCTTGAAGCCGGTGATGTCCAGCAGGCCTTCGTCCACCAGGGCGAGGGTATAGGTCATCGGCCGGCCGTCTTTCTCGGAAACCGTTACTTTGAAAGGCTCGCAGGGGGCCACCGTTGCGGGCAGCGCGACCTGCGGATGCAGCCTTGCCTTCGGATTTTCCACCCGGATGCGCTGGACGCCGTAGAGACGCAGGGGCAGGTCGTTGTCCCGGTTGCCGAAGGGTTGGACCAGGGTGATATGCACATAGAAATTCGGCGCCATTTCCTCGCGGACGGAAATGACGTAAGGGGTGTCGCCGGAGGCACTGGTGGATACCCATTCGCGGGAAATCACCCCGGAACCGTTCTCCAGGGATACCAGGGCCCGTCCGGAAGCCGCGGCGGGGATATAGACCGTCACTTGCTCGCCGGGGGCGCAACTGCTGCGGTCCGTGGAGAACCCGAGCATCGTCAGCGCCTCAGGATCGCGTCGGGAAGCCCTCCCGCGTTGGGTCGGCCAGTCCATCATCACCACCTTGCCGGCGCTGTGTCCGGATTCGAGGTCCTGCGCGATGACCAGGTAGCGGCCCCACTCCGGCTCATTCACCCGGAGGTTGAAGCCCGCATCCTGCAGACCGGAAGTCAGCGTACCCGACAGCACGGGCTGGGCGGCACTGCCGTTCACATAGGCATTCACGTCCAGTTTCCGTCCGTCCCACCACCAGCTCCATTTCAGTTTATACACGCGATACTCCACCCTGTGGCCGGCAATGCGCTTGCCGTCGGGACCGGCTACCGCCACCTTGACGAGGTGGTCGCAGTCCGTGTCGAGGCAATCCCCTTCCGGGAATTTCAGGCCTACGTAAGCGTCGAACGGGGAATAGGGCAGCGTCATCGTCGTAAAACTCTCGTCACCGCCATCTTCCAGGACGGAGGTGGTGATGAACGCGCTGAGCAGTCCCGGCGCTCCCGAGGCGGCCGGCAGTTTCATCGGAACGCTGGCCTCGCCGGCGGCATTGAGTTTCACGGAAAAGAGCGGATGCGTGCTGCGTTCGAAGTCCGAAAGCGGGGACTGGAACACATAGCCTTCGAAGCCGGGCAGGGAAGCGCCGGCCGCGGACAGGGTCATCTCCGCCTTGGCGGTCAGCCCGGAAGCCGGGGCGCCGCTGAGCCAGGAAGAGGCAATCCGCGCCATCGGCTCGGTGCCGCCTTTCAGGAGGGTTCCGCCCGGATCGAGATGGATTTTCAGGCGATTGGGCTTGATGGTCTCGATGGGAATGCGCTTGTGGCGCTGCCGCCGATCTTGAACCAGGCGTTCCAGGCCCCCGTGGGGTCATCGGCGCCGGTATCGACGCTGAAGCAATAAAAACCGTGTTCGCCCGCGCAGAGGTGGCGGGAGTGGAACTGCCCTTCCGGGGTATACAGTTCCAGCGTGGCGGGGTGCCCCTCCGGCAGGGCGGCGCCCTTGTCGGCGACCATCATCGTCAGGTGAAGCGTATCGCCGGGACGCCAGACCCCGCGGTCGCCGTAGATATAGGCTTTCAGTCCCTTCTCCAGCGTCGTTCCGCCCACGTCGAAGCGACTCATCGAACATTCCCCGCCGTCGGCCAGTTTCAGGTAGCCGCGGGATTTTCCGCTGCGGGCAATGACGGCGAAGGGCTTGCCGGACAGTTTGATTTCCGCAAATCCGTTCAGGTCGGAACTGCCGCTGCCGATTTTCTGCAGTTGGAAGTTATAGACGTCGAGGCGGACCGAGGCCCGGGGTTTGGCGCTGACCAGGTCCGCGACGGTCGCCCAGAGTCTGTCGCCGCCCGCGTACTGGGCCATCAGCCCGAGGTCCGAGGCCAGCAGATTGATGACCGGGAAGCGCTCCTCCATCATATAGTAACTGGGGGTGTCGGGATTGTTGCGGTCCTCCCATTCGTAGGTATCCCAATCGATGAAGTCTTCCCAATAATAGGACTCCTGCTCATCCCACCGGGCTTCTTCCCTGCGCTCCTCTTCCGTAGGGCCTACGGGCGTAAAGCCAAAGGGCGCCGTCTTGCCGTACAGCGAGTATTCCGGCCGGAAACTGAGCCGGATGCGGTAGATGGCACCGGGATCGCGGCGGAAAAGTCCGCCCAGGTCGATGGAGAAATCGTTCCATTGACGGAGATTCAGGTCCGGGTCGTCGTCCAGGCGCAGGGAGCGGGAGAGGACGAGACGGCCCGAACGCCGCAGGGCGCTGCTCCCGTCAAGGTCGTTGTCCTGCAGGAAAGCGGGCACGTTGTCTTCATAAATCTGAATCACCCGGACGTCCACCGCGCAGAGGCTGACCGCACGGAAGGGCAGGATGAGCCGCCCCTGGTCCGGCAGGATATTGCCTTTCAGGGGAATGGAGACTGCCGGCAGGGTGTCTTTCGCCGCCGGGGCGCTTTCTTCCTCCTGCGAAGGAATCATAAAGCGGAAACTGAATTTTTTCAGTTTGCGGTCCTTCACCCCCATCGCCTTCTCCAGGTCAAAACTGGCGGTATAGCGCTTCCCGGCCTTGACGCTGCCCGGATCGGGAAGGAAACGGACACGCCGGGTCCCCTCCACGTCCGTCTTGCCGCTGAGCGCCGGAGAAAAGGTAAAAAGCCCGTCCGCCTCCACGCCCTCCTGCAACGGGGTGGCCAGTTCCAGGGNNGTTCCAGGGTAATGGGCTGGTTTTCCGGAATCAGGCCGCCGGTATAGCCCTTGATATAGGGCGCAAATGCGGCGTCAGGATGACCGGCATTGCGTGATGTACAGGCGAAAAGGAGCGTAAAAAGGAGAATCAGGCTCCCGAGGCGAAGCGTTTTCATGACTGAAACAGTTTTGAGTACTCAAATGTACGCAACTTTTTTCAGAAAACGCGAAAGATGGCGGATCAGATTCTCCGGCTCTCGCTCAACAGGTCGGAAATCGCGGCGTTCAGGGTCCCAAGGGAAGAAAGCGCTTCCAAAGGGAGATGCAGGCGGTAACGCCAGTGGTGGTGCGGATTGGCGGGTTCGTTGATGCGTTCCTCCTTGCATTCCGGCCGGCGGTGTTCCCCGTCCATCGACAGCCAGTCCTGCAGCGGCAGGATGGCGAGCATCGACGCGCTGAACAGCACGTTGCGGATGATGCTGCGGCATTCCCGGGGACTGCGGTCGTCCCCGCCTTGCATCCGCAGCGTATCCATATCGTGGCTGGAGGTGGTGCAGACGCTCAACGGCGGCCAGTGGCGGCCTTTCTCCATCATCGGCATCTCCAGCGACAGGATGCGCTCCTTGTCCATCACTTCCGGCACGCAGGCGGGAATCATCCCGAGGTCTTCGCCGCAGGCGAGCATCCCCGTCACGCGCAGCAGTTCGGGCAGTTTCTTTTCTGCATTGCGTTTCCAGAACTGCTCGTGCCGGCGATAGAAAAAGTCCTCGTACAAGGCACCGAAACAGCGTTTCTGTCCGTCGGACAGCCCTTCGGTCTCCGGAGAGATGCGCGGCACCAGACAGCCGCGGTGGCGCGGGTCGGGCAGGAACAGTCCCTTGAAACCGTCCAGCCCCAGGGCCTTCACTTCCTCGCGCCGGTAGGGCAGCGAAGGGTTGAAATGGCCCATTTTGCCGCTCTTTTCGCGCACGGGAATCTCCCAGATGCGGAAAAAGCCCAGGATATGGTCGATGCGGAAAGCGTCGAAGTATTCGGACATTTTCAGCAGGCGCCGCTTCCACCAGGCATAGCTGTCCCTGGCCATCGCTTCCCAATTATAGGTGGGGAAACCCCAGTTCTGGCCGTCGGCGGAGAAATAATCGGGGGGAGCCCCCGCGGAAGAATCAAGGTTGAACAGCCCGGGGTGGAAGAAGGCTTCCGCACTGTCCGCACTGACCCCGATGGGGAGGTCGCCCTTGAAATAGACGCCCTTGCTGCGGGCATACGCGACCTCTTCGGAAAACTGCAGGTCCAGATGAAACTGCACCCAGCGGTAATAATCGGCTTCCAGACCGTCCCGCTGCGCACAAAAAGCGGCATATTCGTCCAGCCAGAACGCATTGCGGGCGGCAAAATCCCGGAAAGCGGGGGAGGCGATATCCTTGCCGCCGCGACGCTGCCAGGCACTGCGGAGCAAGGCCGTTTTTGCCTGATAGACCGCAGGATAATCCAGTTCCGGCAAAGCGTTCAGAGCCTCTTGCTGACGCTTGAAGGAGGCCGTCTCGCGGATGCCCAGGTCCTGAAGATGAATGTACAGCGGATGCAGGGCAAAAGACGATACGGGGCTGTAGGGATAGGAATCCTCCCAACCGCCCTTGCGGGTCGTATCGTTGACCGGAAGCAACTGGATGACGGTCTGACCCGTCGATGCCGCCCAGTCTACCAGGAGCCGCAGGTCGCGGAACTCGCCGATGCCGAAATCCTTTTCGCTGCGGAGCGAAAAGACAGGAACCGCGGTGCCGGCTCCCCGGAACCCCGGCCGGTCAAAAATGGCCGCCGAGTGCTTCCGGTTGAAGGGATTGCCCGCAGGCGCTCCCAGCCAGCGGTCGGTGACGTCGCCGCGCTGCCCTCCTTCGTAGAGATGGTCTTCCCATTCGCAGCGGACGGTAATGCCGTCCCGCTCCACGAGATAACAGTACCGGCCGTCTTCCTGCTGCAAGGCCTTTGCGGGGACGCTGACCGTCCAGACATTTCCCTCGTTCCATTGCATCGGGAACTTTCTGAACCTTGTGGCAAGGACCAGGTTTTCACCCCAGGCGGTATCGTATTGTATTCTAAATTTCGGCATTCATTCATTGTGGTGTAGCAAAGCGCTGTTGCTACTCCTCATTACAACTTATAATAAGATGACAGGATGGCGGCGAACCAGCGCTGCGGCAGGATTTTTTTCAAGGTGACGGAAAGCCGCTGCTCGAAGGTGGCGATGACGTAACTGTACGCCGGCCGCCTTTTGCGAAGGATCCGGGCGATCTTCGCCGCAAGGTATTCCGGCTTCAGTCCGCCGGTCTCGTCCTTCTCGATGCTCGCGAGGGAGTCGCGGTAACTCGTATAGACCGCGAAGGCCTCGTCCTGCGCCACCGATTTGCGGCTGGCGGTGAAGGAGGTGGCAAAATCGCCGGGCTCGATCAGGACGACGTCGATGCCGAAGCCGCGCACCTCGAGCCGAAGCGCCTCGCAATAGCCCTCGATGGCGAATTTCGAAGCACTGTACAGCCCTTGGAACGGCAGTCCCATCAGCCCGCCGATCGAGGAAAAGCAAAGGATTTTTCCGCTGCGCTGTGCACGCATCGCCGGAAGGACGAAATGCAGGAAGCGCACCATCCCCATCCAGTTCGTGTCCATCTGCTCGCGGGCGGCGTCGAGGCTGCAGAATTCCAGCGGTCCTCCGATGCCCATACCGGCGTTGTTGATGAACGCGTCGATGCGGCCTTCGGCGTCCAGTACGGCCTGCACGGCATTTTTCGCGTCTTCATCGCTGCGGACGTCCGCCTGGAGATAGGTGACGCCGGGGATGCGCTCCTGCACTTTGCGATAGGTGCCGTACACGCGGTGTCCTTCCGCAGTCAGGCGCTCCGCCATCGCTTTGCCGAAGCCGGAACTGATGCCGGTGATCAGGATGACCATAGCCTACGCGATGACGCCGTGCTCCCGGAAGAGGCGGGTGAGCTTTTCCACGGCCTCGTCCACCTGCTCATTGGTGTGGGTGGCCATCAGCGCGAAGCGGATCAGCACGTCTTTTTCGGGCACGGCCGGCGCGATGACCGGGGTGATGAACACACCCTCGTCCAGGGCCTTGTTCACGATGGACATCGCCTTGAGGGTATCCCGCACGAACAGCGGAATGATGGGGGACTGGGTATGCCCGATATCGAATCCCGCCGTCCGGAAGGCTTCCTGGGCGTGACGGGTGACTTTCCAGAGGTTTTCGATGCGTTCCGGTTCGGAAAGCATGATGTCGATGGCCTTGCTCACCGCAGCCACGTTGGCAGGCGGCATGCTCGCACTGAAAATCAGCGAACGCGAGGTATGCTTGATATAGTTGATGAGGTCGTTGTCGCCGGCGATGAAGCCGCCCAGCGAACCGAAACTCTTGGAGAAGGTGCCCATAATGAGGTCCACCCGGTCCGTCAGGCCGAAATGGTTGGCGGTACCGCGTCCCTGCGTTCCCAGCACGCCGAGCCCGTGGGCGTCGTCCACCATCAGGGCGGCGTCGTACTTGTCGCACAGGTGCACGAGGTCCGGCATCGGGGCGATGTCTCCTTCCATCGAATAGACACCGTCCACGACCACGAGTTTCTGGGCGCCCCTCGGTGTCCGGCGCAGGCGCTTCTCCAGCGTATCCATATCGTTATGCGGGAACTTCAGCACCTTGCTGAACGAAAGGCGCGACCCGTCGATGATGCAGGCGTGGTCCAGGGAATCCAGGAAGATGTAGCCGTCCCGCACGCCGAAGGTGGAGACGACGCCCAGGTTCACCTGGAAGCCGGTACTGAAGGTCACGGCGCTCTTCTTACCGACCAGCCGGGCCAGTTTGTCCTCCAGTTCCTCGTGGATATCGAGGGTCCCGTTCAGGAAACGGGATCCGGAACAACTGGTACCGTATTTCTGGATGGCGGCGATAGCCGCTTCCTTGAGCCGCGGGTCGTCGGACAGGCCCAGGTAGGAATTGGACCCGAACATCAGGGCCTTGCGGCCGTCCGCCATCGTGACCTCCGGATCCTGTCCGGAAGCAATCGGCCTGTAATAGGCATAAAGCCCCTGGCTTTTCAACTCATCGGCAGCGGTAAAGGCCGTGCTGATCTTATGGATGCTTTTTTTCTTCATCTCCTCTGTCCTTAGACCTCCGGGGCGGCAGCAAACTCGCCCAGGAAGCGCATGTCATTTTCAAAATAGTGCCGCAGGTCGTTCACCTGCCATTTGAGCATCGCGATTCGTTCGATGCCCATACCGAAAGCGAAGCCGCTGTATTTCTTGGAATCGATGCCGCTGGCTTCCAGCACGTTGGGGTCCACCATCCCGCAGCCCAGGATTTCGAGCCAGCCGGTGCCCTTGCAGATGTTGCAGCCCTTGCCGTGGCAGATGTTGCAACTGACGTCCACCTCGGCGGACGGCTCGGTGAAGGGGAAGTACGAGGGACGCATCCGGATCTGCGTATCGGGGCCGAACATTTCCCGCGCAAAGAGCAGGATCGCCTGCTTGAGGTCCGCGAAGGTGACGCCTTCGTCGATGTAAAGGCCCTCCACCTGGTGGAAAATACAGTGGGCGCGGGCGCTGATGGCCTCGTTGCGGAACACGCGGCCCGGGCAGATCACGCGGATAGGGAGTTTCATCGTCTCCATCGCCCGTACCTGCACGCTGGAGGTATGGGTCCGCAGCAGCAGTGGATTGGGATGCCCCGCCGATACGAAGAAGGTATCCTGCATATCGCGCGCAGGGTGGTTCGGCGGGAAGTTCAGCGCTTCAAACACGTGATAGTCGTCCTCCACCTCGGGGCCCTCGGCCACGTCGTAGCCGAATTTGCGGAAGATAGAGACAATCTCCTCCCGGACGATGGAAACCGGATGCCGCGAACCCAGCGGAAGCGGATCTCCGGGCATTGTCAGGTCCGACGCGGAAGCCCTCGCACCCGGCGCATCGGCGACGTTGTCTTTCATCGCGGCGATTCTTTCCTGCGCCAACTGCTTGAGATCATTGAGCGTACGGCCGAATTCGCGTTTCAGTTCGGGCGCTACGGTACGGAACTCGTCGAAGAGGGCCGTAATCTCTCCCTTTTTGCCGAGGAAGCGCACGCGCGCCTCTTCCACTTCCTTCTCCGTCTTGCATTTGAGCGCGTCCAGTTCGGCGCGCAACCTTTCGATGTCTTGAGGATTTATCATACTTACTGCCTGCGTTTTGCCGCCCGTCTGTCCCGTGCGGCCTTATCCCGTTTGGCCCCGCTCTTGAGATACTTTTCCCACTGGGCCTCATTGAAAACCTTGTGAAAGGCGTTGTAGGTCGCCTCCATCCATTTGTCACTCGCGATGTCGATGTACTCGGAAGCATTGACCTTCGCCGCACTGAGGGCTTCGATTTCCCTGCGCAGCGCCTCCATATTGTGGGTCAGGATGGAATCCACATAGAAAATCTGCCAGTCCTCCAGGGCCAACTGCCCCGACAACTGCTCCACCTGGTTCTCCAGGGCTTCATAGAACTGCTTGTCCATCTCCTCCCGGCTTTTTTCCTGGGCGGAAAGTCCGGTTATTGGCAACAGAAGTGCCGCCAAAGCGAAAAAAGTTGTACATTTGCGAATCACAATCTGCAAAAATACGAAACTGTTTTGAAATATCGCCTCAATCGCTTGAAAAAAGACCTTTTGACGGTCGCCGCCGCGGCAGGGGTCCTGCTGCTCTCAGAGCCGTCCCACGCCTGCACCAACATCGTCATCACCCCCGGGGCCAGCGCCGACGGCAGCGCCATGGTCTCCTATGCCGCCGATTCCCACTGGCTCTACGGAGAACTGTACAGCCACCCGGGAGGGCGCTGGAAGGCGGGAAGCACGATCGATATCCGGGAGTGGGACACTCAGCGGCCGCTCGGCAGCATCCCCCAGGTCGCCCGGACCTTCCGCACCGTGGGGAACATGAACGAAAAGCAACTCATCATCGGAGAAACCACCTGGGGCGGACGGGAAGAACTGGTTTACCCCAAAGGGGGAATGGACTACGGCTCCCTGATTTATATCACCCTGCAGCGCGCCTCCACGGCCCGGGAAGCGATTCAGACCATCGTCGACCTGGCCACGGCCTACGGCTATCCCTCCGAGGGGGAGTCCTTCTCCATCGCGGACAAGCACGAGGCCTGGATCATGGATCTCGCGGGCAAGGGACCCGACGAAAAAGGGCTCCTGTGGGTGGCCCGCCGCATCCCTGACGGCTACATCTGCGCCCACGCCAACCAGGCCCGCATCACCCGCTTCCCGCTGAACGATCCGGAAAACTGTCTCTATGCCCCCGATGTCATCCAATACGCCCGGAGCAAGGGCTGGTACGAGGGGCCGGACGAGCAGTTCAGTTACCGCGACGCCTACAACCCGCTGGATTTCGGCGGGGCCCGCGGCTGTGAAGCCCGCGTCTGGAGCGCCTTCAACCAACTTTGCGACGAGGTCTTTACCTACGAATCAGACGGACAGACCGTCAGCCGTCCTTCCTACGACTGGATCGACTACGCGATGGGCTACGACCTCGCGGGCGAAATACCCCTGTTCGTCAAGCCTTCGCGCAAACTGACCGTCAAGAACGTCGCCGATGCGATGCGCGACCATTTCGAGGGTACGCCGATGGACATGACCCGCGATATCGGCGCGGGCGGCAACGCCTGCCCCTACCGCTGGCGGCCGATGCACTTCGAGGTGGACGGGAAAGCCTATGTCAACGAAAGGGCCATCGCCACCCAGCAGACCGGCTTCTGGTTCGTCGCACAGGCGCGGCCTTCGCTGCCCGACATCGTCGGCGCCATCATTTGGTTCGGCTGCGACGATGCCGCCACTTCCTACCTTACGCCGATCTATGCGTCGACGGAACGCATTCCCCACTGCCTGGAGCCCGGAAACGGCGACCTGCTGCACTACAGCGCAGAATCGCAGTTCTGGATCTGCAACCGCGTCGCCAACGCCTGCTACCGGATGTACGACCGGATGGCCCCCGTCGCCCGCGCTGCGGCGGATGCCTACGAAAACGGGATGCTGACGCAGGGTGTGCCGGAAGCGGACGCGAAAGCGCTGGCGCTGCTGAAAAAAGGCGGTGAGCGCAAGGTCCGCAAGGTCCTGACCGCTTTCAGTTGCGACAACGCCCAGGCGCAGTTTGAACGCTGGACGAGACTCGAGGAACTGCTGCTGGTCAAATTCATCGACGGAAACATCAAGGCCCAGGACGCCGAAGGCCGTTTCCTCCATTCCAAACACTCCAAGGGGATTCCCGACAGTCTGTCGTTCGGCGGCTACAGTGAAGTCTGGAAGCGTGCCGTCGCCACACACGCCGGCCCTACGCTTGAAAGTAGATGATATGTTGCAGTTGTTGACACAGAGGGATACGGCCGGCGCCATCTTCATCCTGGCGCTGGTCATCGCATCCGGCCTGTTTTTAGGGAGATTCAAATTCAAGGGCATTTCCCTCGGGACCACCTGGATTCTCTTTATGGGCATCCTGCTGGGGCATCTGGGCCTCAGGATCCATCCCGTCATGCTTTCCTTCATCAAGGATTTCGGGCTGATCCTGTTTGTCTTTGCCATCGGTCTCCAGGTAGGACCGGGCTTCTTCCATTCCTTCCGCAAGGACGGCCTGCCGATGAACCTGATGGCCATCGGCCTGGTGCTGCTGGCCGTGCTGCTGACCTATGCCCTCCACCTGCTCAGCGGGGAGAACCTGGGCATCCTGACCGGTATCATGTCCGGCGCCGTCACCAATACGCCGGGACTGGGAGCCGCGCAGCAGACGCTCTCCGCCGCCGATGCCGTTTCCCCGGAAATCTCCGCCGCATCGACCGGAATCGCTTCCGCCTACGCCGTCGCCTACCCGATCGGCGTGCTGGGAGCCATCGCCATCCTCCTGTTGTGCAAATCCCTTTTCCGCATCGACATCGACAAGGAAAAGGCCCGGGCCTCCAAGGAGGAGAGCGACGAGGCTTCCGCCTTCCGGCTAGCGTGCAAGGTGGAAAATCCGGCGCTGTTCGGCAAGACCATCCACGACATCGTGGGGGATGAGAATGCGGAACACCTGGTCGTCACCCGTATGATGCGGGACGGGAAAGTCTTTTTCCCGGACCTGGACCTTCCGCTCCGCGAAGGCGACAAGTTGCTTATCGTCACGGACAAACAACACAAGGATAAGGTCAGCATCATTTTCGGCGAAGAATACCCGGTGAACATGTCCGAATGGCAGCAGCCCGGAACGAAACTCGTTACGGGGCGCCTGTCCATCACCAAATCCTCCATCACGGGCTCCAGCCTCCGGAAACTGGACATCCGCCGCAAGTACGGGGTGACCGTCACGCGCATCCTCCGCGCAGGTATTGACCTGCAGGCGGCTCCGGACCTGATTCTGCAAGTAGGGGACAGCCTCCAGGCCGTCGGCTCCGAAGAAGGCCTCGCGCAACTGGCGCGGCTGGTGGGGAACGAGCCGGAATCGCTGCACAAGCCCAACCTGGTGCCGATTTTCTTCGGCATCGCGCTCGGCGTCATGGTCGGGATGATTCCCCTCCATTTCCCGTCGATGCCCCAGCCCCTGCGGCTCGGTCTGGCAGGCGGTCCGCTGATCGTCGCGATTCTGCTCGGACACTTCGGCCCGAAACTGCGCATCACCACCTATACTGCCCTCAGCGCCAATTTGATGATCCGGGAAATCGGCATCTCGCTGTTTATGGCGGCCGTCGGGCTCGGTGCGGGAAAGACCTTCGTGGCCAGCCTCACCGGAGGCGGTTACGTCTGGGTCCTGTACGGTGCGCTGATTACCCTGATTCCGATGGCGCTGACCGCCGTCATCGCCCGTTTCGCGTTCAAAATGGACTTTTTCAAGATTTGCGGCCTGCTGGCGGGCGGAACGACGGATCCCGCCCTGCTCTCTTTCTCCGAACAGATGTTCGGCAGCGGCCGCATCGCGGTCAATTATGCGACGGTTTATCCGTTGACGATGTTCCTGCGGGTCGTGGCCGCGCAGGTGATGATCATGATTATGCTTTAACCCTATGAATATGAAACGTACGTTACTCTCCTTCGCCGTCCTGCTGGTTTTCGCCGGCGCCTGCAAGGAAAACACCCATTCCCCCTTCAACAGGAAAGTGGCGGATTATGCCGTCGTGCCGATTGAAATGCCGGACCTGAGCGGGATTTCCGCCAACGGGAAGGAAGTCCTGAACCTATACCGCTTTGCCGCGGACGAGGTGGATGCCATCTACTGGGAGCAGTATTTCGGGGACAAGAACGCCCTGCTGAGCGCCCTCACGGATCCCGCCCAGAAGACCTTCGCCGAACTGAACTACGGCCCCTGGGACCGCGCCACCGGGAAATCCTTCGTGGAAGGCTATGCCGACCGGCTCCCCGGCGCACGTTTTTATCCCGAGGACATGACCCGGGAAGAGTTCGACGCCTGGGACAACCCGGACAAGACCAGTCCCTACACCCTGATCCGCCGCGCGACCGACGGCTCCCTGGAGACCGTCTGGTATCACGATGCCTATCGGGAGCACATCGACAAGATCGCCAACTACCTGAAGGCGGCCGCCGACATCACCATCAAGCCCAGTGTCAAGAACTACCTGCTCAGCCGGGAGGAAGCGCTCAAGACCGACAAGTATTACGAGAGCGCGCTGGCGTGGCTGGATATGGACGACAGCAAGATGGACCTGGTCATCGGTCCCAACGAGGCCGTTGACGACCAGTTGCTGGGCATCAAGCGCTCCTATGAGGCCTTCGTGCTGCTGAAAAACGAAGCCCGGACCCAGGAGATGATGCAATATGTCTCCCGTATCACCGAATTCCAGCAGGAACTTCCGGGGGAGGACGCTTACAAGACCTTCCGGCCCGGCATCCATTCCGACATCTTCTCCTGCGACGCCCTCTACTATGCCGGCAAGGCGAACGCGGGCGTCAAGGTCATCGCCCTCAACCTGCCCTTCGACACGGACGTGCAGCGCGACCGCGGGACGCGCACCATTCTGCTGGAGAACGTCATCCGGGCCAAATACAACACCATCGTAGGCCCCACCGGCGAACTTCTGCTGGAATCGAAGGAGTCCGAGCATCTTTCCGCCGAAGCCTTCTTCTGGAACATCGTCTTCCGTGAAGTGGCGCACGGACTCGGCGTCAAGGAGACCCTGAACGGGAAAGGCAGCGTGGAAGATGCGCTCGGCAGCGCCGCCCTGACCCTGGAGGAAATCAAGGGGATGGTCGCGGGGACCCTGCTCGTCTGCAAACTGCAGAACCATTACGACATTCACCACCTCTTTACCAAAGAGGATGCGCTGACCACCTTCTTCGCTTCCATCCTCCGCTCGCAGCGTTTCGGACAGGGTTCCGCCCTGGGACGTGCCAACCTGATGATTTTCAACTATCTGAAAGAAGCGGGAGCATTTACCCGCAAGGCTTCCGGACAGTATGCCCTGAACCTGGACAAAATGGAGTCGGCCCTGAACGAAATGACTGCCATCGTCCTGAAAGTCCAGGCGACCGGCGACCGGGAATTTGCCGAATCCTTCGAGGCCGGGTATGCCAAGAACTCGCCCGAACTGGAAGCGGACAACCTCAAACTCGGCCTGGAGAAAATCCCGGTGGATATCCGTTTTGACTTCAAACGTTAGTCCAGTGGATGCACACGCCTGAACGTTCCATTCCCCGGAACCAGGTCATCTGGCGTTTGGCAAACTGATGAATTGCGGTGGCGAGCAGCCGCCGCATTTCGTTATAGGGGAGTTCCCCCTGCAGATACAGCGTGACGAACTTGTATTCCAGGCCGTAGGAAAGGAGCGTTTCGGCGGGAACGCCGCGTTCCAGCAACCCGCGGACCTCTTCGACCATTCCTTCCTGCAAGCGTTCGTCCAGGCGGCGGTCGATGCGGGCGATGCGTTCTTCCCGCGATACGAGCGTTCCGATGAAATAGGGCTTGCACGGCATTCCTTCCTCGAAGATGCGCTCTGCAGGTGCGGGTGCGCTGAGCGGTTTCCCTTCGGTGAAATCGTAGCCGGCAGTGACCGCGTGGATATAGAGCCCCGTCCCGCCGCAAAGGATGGGGACGGCCCCGCGGGAACGGATCGCCGCATAAGCCGCCTTGAAATCCTGCTTGTAGCGGTAGAGGTTGTACTGCCCGCCCGCATCGCAGATATCAATCAGGTGGCAGGGGACATCGCCGTATTCGCGCAGGTCCTTGCCCGTGCCGATATCCATTCCGCGATAGACCTGGCGGCTGTCCGCGGAGAGGATTTCCGCGGGAAGGCCCAGTTCGTGCGCCAGGCGCACCGCATAGCGCGTCTTGCCCGATGCCGTCGGCCCGAGGACGACAATAAGGTCCGTCTCCCCGCTTTCGAAATTTCGGGCGAGGGCGGCCGGATCGATTGTTTCCGGCTGGGGAAGCGGTGCGGGCCGTGCTTTGCTCATTTCCGCAAAAGTACGAAAAAATCCGTATCTTTGCCGCCGCTATGCCCAGAGCGAAGAACAAAGTGCAGATCAACAACCGCCGGGCGTCGTTCGATTACGAGTTTCTCGAGCAGTACGACGCCGGCATCGTGCTGGTGGGGACGGAAATCAAGTCCCTGCGGGCAGGGAAGGCATCGCTCACGGATGCGTTCTGCTATTTCGCGAACGGCGAACTCTATGTCAAGGGGATGAACATCGCCACCTATTTCTGGGGCTCCTGGGGGCAGCACGAACCGGCCCGCGACCGCAAATTGCTGCTGACGAAGCGGGAACTGCGGCACCTCGCCCAGGCGGTCAAAACCAAGGGGCTCACCATTGTGGCGGTCCNNGCGGTCCGCCTCTATATCGCCGACAACGGTTATGCCAAACTCCACATCGCCCTGGCCAAGGGCAAAAAGGAGTACGACAAGCGGCAAAGCATCAAGGAAAAGGATATCCGGCGCGAAATGGAACGCGGCTGACCGGCGATTTGCATTATTTTTTCTCTTTTTCTTGCGAATTTTATCAAAAGTTCCTACTTTTGCAGTCCCGATGGGGTATTAGCTCAGTTGGTAGAGCGTTTGAATGGCATTCAAAAGGTCAGGAGTTCGATTCTCCTATGCTCCACAGAAATCGGCCTCTCACACACGTGAGGGGCCGATTGCTTTTCCAAGTAGGCTACATCTTGGCTACATTTATCTGGCCTGAAATCTTACTCGTCCTCTTCCAGTTGGAAGAGGACTTCAAGCGGTTTGCCAAAGTATCTGGCTATTTTTAGGGCAAGCACAGTGGATGGTACATATCTCCCGGATTCGATAGAGATAATGGTATTGCGGCTGACACCGACGGCCTCGGCCAGTTGTTGCTGGGTAATGTCAAGAATGGCCCTCTCGACCCTTAGATTGTTCTTCATTGCCTTTCATCTTTTTTTGAATGCCAGAGCATTGCCTTGAATATGGCAATGTAGAGGACAGGAGCGAAGAAGAGGGGCCATGTTAAAGCCTGCAGCAAGAAAAAGATAGTACCCCAGGAATGGCCAAATCTAAACCCGGCATCAAGTGAGCAGTACAGCAAGTAGACAAGTATGGAGAAAAACAGGATATACGCTATAATCGTAACAGTCCGCATCCGGAGAGCCGAAATCATTTCGTCCTCTGTTTTCTCCTTGGAAAGACAGATAAGGAACAAAGATACGACTGCCACAATGCCCAGTGTCATCGTCATATAGCGGCTGTTATTATTTACAAGGGCAAATAGTGCGCTTCCCCGGAAGAAAGTATACAATACATAGTAGCAAGCGAGAATCGCAGGAATCAAGATCAACATCCACCATCCCGCCCGCTGGCAGCCGTTAGGCATAAGAAGATTTTTTTGTTTCATGTCGATACGTTTTTGAGTTCACCGCAAAGTTAAGTAAATTTTTCTAAATGCAAAGTGCGCTTTGCAATATATCTATATTTTACAATATTTTGGCTAATATAATAGCGAAATCTCGCAAACAAAGAAAGATTTCGCTACGCTATCGGCTATTAATTCAATTAAAACATGTATCTTTGCGCTATAAGTTTTGACGTATGGAGTACAAGGCATCAATCATAGGACGTAAACAGGAGCAGGAAATTTTGCAGAAATGCTATGACTCTGATAAGGCGGAATTCGTTGCTATCTACGGTCGCCGAAGAGTAGGAAAAACATTTCTTGTGAAAGAATTATTCAGCGATAGGTTTGACTTTTATGCCTCTGGCATCTACCAGATTGCCAGGGACAAGCAGCTCAGTGAGTTCTCCAGGCAGATCGCATCTTATTCCGGAAAGAAAAAACCGCATCCCAAGAATTGGTTCGAAGCCTTCGACTGTCTGAAGGAATATCTTTCCACCCTGAAAAAAGAGAGAATCCTGGTATTTATCGATGAGTTGCCCTGGTACGATACACCAAAGTCCGACTTCATCCGGGCTCTGGAGTCTTTCTGGAACATGTGGGGATCTACCGTCAAGGGCCTGAAACTCATCGTTTGCGGATCAGCTACCACTTGGATGGTTAACAAACTCCTTGGCGACAAAGGGGGGCTCCACAACCGAGTCACAAGACGTATACCACTGTATCCTTTCAATCTTTACGAAACAGAACAGTACCTTCGCAGCGCAGGGTTCGATTGGGACAGGCAACAAATCATGCAATGCTATATGGCACTGGGCGGCACTCCTTATTATTTGCAAATGCTGGATAAAGACTACAGCATCATGCAGAACATCGACCGTTTGTTTTTCACGATGGAAGGGGAACTCAGAAGCGAATACGATTTCTTATATCGTTCCCTTTTCAATGATGCGAAACTGTACACAAGAGTTGTGGAACTGCTCGCCTCCAAACTGAAAGGTTTGACTCGTAAGGAGATTGTTTCCGGACTCAAGGTCCCCGATAATCAGGCTTTGACAAAGGTACTGGAAAACCTCTGCCGTTGCGACTTTCTGCGGATGTACCACCCTTATGCGGGTAAGAAGAAAGGGGCTCTATATCAGTTGTCAGATATGTATTCTCTCTTCTACCTTCGTTTCGTCGGCGGTAATCACGTACCCAACCCCCACACCTGGACGCTAATGAGAGATCAAAAGCGGGAGTCATGGTATGGCTATGCTTTCGAGCAGGTATGTCTGCACCATATTGAGCAGATCAAGCGGCGTCTTGGTATCTCCGGTATCGAGAGCGATATTTCAGCGTGGTCCTATATGCCGAAGAATAATGACGAGACTGGAGGCCAGATCGATTTGGTTATCCAACGTGCAGACAGGGTCATCAACCTTTGTGAGATGAAGTATTCTTCTGGACCGTTTGTGATCAAGACTTCTTATATGGAAGAAATGCGCGTTCGACGGGAACTGTTCCGAGGAAAGACTAAAACTTCCTACACGCTATCCCTGACTATGGTCAGTCCTTATGGCGTACAAGGAAACAAATACGCCGGAGACCTTGGCCCGGTCGTCACGATGGACGATTTATTCGCCTCCGAATAATGGGCGATACCATAGCGAAATCTGTGCATTCGTCAAAGATTTCGCCATAGTATCCAAATGGAAAACGCTGTAAACGATTATCCGTAAACACGTTACACAGATAGATAAAACCTCCTATGCTCCACAGATTTCGGCCTCTCAGGTATCTGAGGGGCCGATTGCTTTCCATCATCCTCACTGGGTTAGAAGATTTCACCGTTCCAGAGCATTCTCAAGAAATCGTTGACATACAGGAGCTCAATGTCTCCGGACGGCCGGGTTATCGGATCAAGGGAGACAAGAATCAACCGGCAGTCAGGATGCTCTTCCTTGAAGGCCTTCAGTCCGTTCTTGTGGCGGGTCTTGACTTCTTCGCTGGACTTGATCTCAATGGCCACCTTGGCATCTCCGATGATGGCATCCACCTCCTGGTTGTTGTATGTATGCCAGTAGGCAATCTTCTCACGTCGGCGGTAGTATCCACGATAGGCTATGATTTCCTGCATTACGAAATGCTCAAAGGCGTGTCCGTAATCGTCTGAGCCTCGCCTGAGGTGATGCCTGCCCATCAGGTAATTGGCCAGGCCCACATCGAAATAGTAGAACTTGGAGGCCTGAACCACTTTCCGTTTGACCACCTTCGTATATGCCGGGATTTCATATCCCATCAACGTATCTTTCAAAATCTGATAATAAGCCTTGACGGTCTTTGCCGCAACGCCGCAGTCGCTGGCGATGTTGGCATAATTGATCATCTCGCCGTCAGAAATGGCGGCTGCTTCCATGAATTGCTCAAAGGCCTCGACATCCTGGACGGCGGCTTCGTCCCGGATTTCTTGCCGGAGATAAACTTCCACGTATCCTTCCAGACGGTCCGTGGCATCATCAACCATATAGTGACGGGGAATCATTCCGTTCTGGACGGCTTTGTCAATTTGGAAATCTGTGACCTCCTTCCAGACCAGCGGGAACAGCGTCCTGGGATTCGCCCGGCCTCCGAGGGTGTTGGCTCCGGACTTCTTGAGTTTCCGGGCGCTTGACCCACTGAGGATGAAATGAAGCCCACGGTTCACCATCAGCCAATGGACGGCATCCAGCAGTTCGGGCACTTTCTGGATTTCATCTACAATCACCAGCGTTCCGGCAGGTTTGGCAAGTAGCGCCTCCCTGAAGGAGTCCGGGTTGCGTTTGAACGCCTTGCGGACCGAATCAATCAGCAGGTCATAGTAAATGGCATTCGGGAAACGCTCCTGCAGGAGGGTGGATTTGCCAACCTGACGTGCCCCGAAAAGGAACATTCCTTCATCCAGCTGGTTCTCTATGTCGAAGATTCGCTTATACATCGTTCATTAGAATTTAAGGATACCGAGTCCGATTTTCCTATGAAATTCGGGAATCTGGGTACAAATTTAATGAATTTATTAAAATAGCAAGTTTCCGGTTGGAAAAAAATTACCGGAGGTATGAGTGGAGCCTGAAAGAAAAGTATCCCTTTCCGTCCAGATATGCGAGGGCATCCTGAAGCAAAGCCTCTTTGCGGGTTTCATCCAGGTCTGAATGGAAGATGATGTCCATCATCGTCTCCAGGCCGTGGTCGGAGAGTTTCTCCCGTGTAACAAGATACAGGACCGGATTCTCCTGCTGCAGCAACAGATCCAGGTCAATCGGGCAACCGGCCTCGCCGAATGCCTCCTTGACATCCGTAAGGGAGTAGTCGGGCGTGTCGCCGTCCAGCAGGCCCAGCCTCCGGGCAATCTGCATCAGCATCTCGCCCAGGCGGTCAATCTCCCTGATGATATAGTCTTCCAAATCCTCCGGAGGTTACCTTTACAGGGCAGCGGCAAACAGGCGCAGGCTTTTCGAATACATATCCGCGGCAGCGTAGGATCTGCCGATGGCGTGGGTGACATGCTTGTAAGTCACCACCTTGACCTGCTTCAGTCCCGCAGCGGCAAGCGCATTGCGATAGCGCCGCGCGTTGTCCGGCCCGACGGTACTGTCGGCCGTACCCGTGAACAGGATTGCCTTGAAGGACATGCCGCTGGCGGACGCTGCCATTTTAACGGGAGAGAAACTGGCGATATATTCAGGCGCCCATCCGTTAAGATATACGTTGTAGCGCTGATGACGCTTGACGTTTGTTTCGGGGGCGTAATTGTCCATCGTGTATTGCAGGTCATAGGCTCCATACCATCCCGCATAAGCCTTGGTCTGGGGGAAATGCATCGCGCAGCAGGCAGAAAGATGTCCGCCGGCCGATGACCCTACGAAGCCCACCCTGTCCGGGTCGATACCAAACTCACCGGCCCGTGACAGCACGTATTCCACCGCGTCATAACAGTCCTGGACCGTGTCGCCCATCCGCACCCCGGGGACAGTGGCAAAAGAGTATTCAATACTGACGGCGGTAATGCCGTACTTTCCTGCAAGGGTCTGGCAGAAAGAGGCGGAACCTTTATAACTTCCGGTAACCCATCCTCCTCCGTGGATAAAAAACACGACGGGCGAATTGCTGCGTCCGGACCTGTAAACCAACAGGGGCAGATCGGCACCGTTCACGCTTTTTTTATACACGAATTCTTCAGGGACGATCGTTTCCATCGCCGTTTTGTCATAGGCAGGCACCTTTGCGTCATAGGGAACGAGCGCCTTGGAAAGCCGATACGGATCGCCCGTCAGCGGCACATATTGCTTCGCATCTTTTATCGTGTAACTGCCGTCGCTCCCGGGAATCAAGACCATTCCGTAGCGGTTGAACACAGCTGCCGCCTGTGCAGGGGCCAGGAAAAGGAGGGCAGCGGCAAGCGCACAAAGAAATACTCTGATGGCTTTCATACAATATTATTTACGGATAATCGAAGCGCCGAGCGCGTTGAGGCGGTTTTCGATGTCCTCGTAACCGCGGTCAATCTGTTCGATGTTATCGATTTCGGAGGTACCCTTGGCGGACATCGCCGCCAGCAGCAGCGCGATACCGGCACGGATATCCGGGGAACTCATCTTCCCGGCTTTCAGCGAGAAGCGGTGGTCGTGACCGATGACCACGGCGCGGTGCGGATCGCAGAGGATAATCTGCGCCCCCATATCGATGAGTTTATCCACAAAGAACAGGCGGCTCTCGAACATCTTCTGGTGAATCAGTACGCTGCCCTTGCACTGCGTCGCCACCACCAGCATCACGCTCAGAAGGTCCGGCGTAAGGCCCGGCCAGGGAGCATCGGCGATGGTCATGATGGAACCGTCGATGAAGGATTCAATCTCATAACTCTCCTGTGCCGGCACGAAAATATCGTCCCCGCGCTGCTCCAGTTTCACGCCCAGGCGCTTGAAACTCTCCGGGATGATGCCCAGGTCACGATAGGACACATCCTTGATCGTCAGTTCGCTGCGGGTAATGGCGGCCATGCCGATAAAGGACCCCACCTCGATCATATCGGGCAGAATCCGGTGGGAAGTGCCATGCAGGGCCTCCACGCCTTCGATGGTCAGCAGGTTGGAACCGATGCCGCTGATCTTCGCGCCCATCCGCACCAGCATCTTGCAGAGTTGCTGAAGATAGGGCTCGCAGGCCGCGTTGTAGATGGTCGTGGTGCCTTTGGCAAGCACGGCGGCCATCACGATGTTCGCCGTACCGGTGACGGAGGCCTCGTCCAGCAGCATATAATCCCCCTTCAATCCTTCCGCCGGAGCCAGCAGGTGATAGGCCCTCAAGGTATGGTCATAGGTATAACTGGCACCCAGGTTCACGAAGCCCTCGATATGGGTATCCACCCTGCGGCGGCCGATCTTGTCTCCGCCGGGCTTGGGGAAAAACGCTTCGCCGAAGCGGGTCAGCAGGGGACCGGTAATCATGACGGAGCCGCGAAGGGCGGCGCACTTGCGGACGAACTCATCGCCGGAAACATATTCCCGGTCGATTTCCCCCGCGCAGAAGAGATAGTGCCCGCGTGCCTTGCGTTCCACCTTCACGCCCATCCCTTCAAGCAGGGCGATCAGGTTTTTCACGTCCAGAATCTCCGGAACATTCTCCATCTCCACCTGGGCATCCGTCAGCAGGACGGCGCTCAGTACTTGCAAGGCCTCGTTCTTCGCCCCCTGCGGAGTAATCGTTCCGCTCAGGCGACGGCCACCTTCGATAATAAAACTTGCCATAATATCGGTTATTGTTATAAGTGTTCCACTTCAGGATGCAGGCGGACGCCGAAGCGCTGCTCCACCGCATCGCAGATTTCCGCTTCCAGCGCAAGGATCTCTTCCGCCGATGCCTTGCCCGTCGCATTGATAATGACCAGAGGCTGCTTTTCGTGCACGGCGGCACCTCCGCGGCGACGGCCCTTGAAGCCCAGGCGGTCAATCATCCACGCCGCCGGGATTTTCACGCTGCCGTCGGGCAGGTCATAATGCGGTACCTTGCCGTCCGCTTCTGCCTGGACAATGGCTTCATAATGCTCGCGCGGAACTACGGGATTCTTGAAAAAACTGCCTGCGCTGCCTATTTCCAGCGGGTCGGGCAGTTTCTCCCGGCGGGTCCGGATCACTGCGTCACGCACCGCCTGGGGAGACGCCGGGTCCCC
>LXOW01132393.1_pt1 | contig 26518 bp, 18 predicted proteins | sample 1368591 | NCBI WGS metagenome assembly LXOW01 (sample SAMN04884650, study PRJNA319009) | bovine gut metagenome | isolation source: Cow rumen | host: Bos taurus | place: Italy: Legnaro (PD) | collected 2014-07-09
CTTTGGGCAAAAGCTTTGTCGTTATAATTCTGAACCTCAATGTTATAGAATAAGCCATTTCCGTCTTTGACTCTAGTATCTACAATAGACATCTTGTCACCTAGATATTCTCTGTAATTAAATGGGTTAAGCACTTCGATGCTTTCTATTCTGTCTTTGTCTTCTAGTCTCAATACTGCGTTCAACAAAGAAATCAGCGGTTTAGTGTTTTCGTTTCTGCCAAACACATACTTAAAAACCACGTCGTTTAAAAGCCCGTAAAATTTGCGTTTGTTATTCATAAAAATCTCCAGTTTAATAAAATTCGAGTAAAAATATTTTACCCCTCATGAATAAGAACGCACTCACCCCCCTAAATTGGACAAAAAATTTTAAAATTTTTTTACTATAATAAAAGACAAGTTCATAGGATGTGAGTTAGTGGATTAACAGTCTAGCGATAGCTAGACTGGGTGGTGAAATACGAAGAGTTTTATTGTAACTTCACCCCTTCGTCTGCTTGCAGCAGCCACCTACCCTCAAGGGTAGGCTTTTATAAAACAAAAATATTTATGTCGTTGATTATAGAAATACAGACAACTATTACTTCACTCCGTATCCTATTATCCTCTTCCGTATCCTTTTAAAACTACGCAATATATTTTATAACTTTGTATTTTTTTTTTTCTACTTATTATGTTTCTTGTTTCTTGCTTTAAATCTTTAATCTCTTGAATGAGTATACGTAAGTAAGTTTTTTTTTGCGAAATTAATTGACGGGTTAGCGATTTTATTGTAACCTTTCTAGTATTAAGAAATTTTAAGCAAAAAATTTTCAACGGAGGAAAACTACATGAGCTTAAACCGCAAAATGAGACGACAGGCTCAACGAGCCAGCGAAAAGAACGCAAACGTTTTTAAGCGTTCTCGATTTAACGAACAACCCGAAAACGGTCAAGAAGACGAAAGTTTTATTAAAAACATGCTTGGCTCTATAAGCAAATCGCCCTTTATGAAAAAGGTGCTTTTAAACGCCATAGGTTTAACGCTCATGGCTGCTCCAGCTGGGTATGCTGCGCCATTGACCGCAACGACAATTACTCCAGTAGGAAATCATACTAACGTTGATATTCTTCAAAATAAAATCTATAATATAACTACAGGGCCGAGACAGCAACTTGGCGATGGCACTGCGCTTAACGCTTTTTCAAAGTTTGAGCTTCAAAATGGCGATATAGCTAACTTTTTTACCGCAGGCTATTCCAAGAAAATTCTTAACTTTGTTCAAGACAAAGTCAATATAGAAGGCATTGTCAACAGCATAGAAGCACTAAATAACAACCAGAATAAAATTGGCGGTCAGCTGTATTTCTTAAGTTCCAATGGCGTAGTTATCGGCTCTACTGGCGTGGTAAACACAGGCTCTTTTTATGCCATAGTTCCAAACGAAGACTTTATGAATAAAATTGTAAAGTTCACTGAAGGTACTAATCACCCATTTGAAGAAAGCGGTTTTTTTGATTGGACTCCAAATGATGTAAGTTATCCAAACCAAGCTGGCACTTTAAGCTATAAAGATGATACTAATAGCGAAAAGTATTATATGATGCAAGCCATACTTAATCACGATGCTAGCGGTATAACATTGTCTGGCGATGGGCAGATAATCGTTAATGGCAGAATTAACGCTAAGAATGACATTGAACTTCTTGCGGGCAGAACCTTCGATAACAGTAAGAAAACCGCAGACGACGCCACAAAAATTATAATAGGCTTAAACGCAAAATTAATGACACACGCAAACAAAGATACGTTTGAAGCCGCATTGAATCTTTCTGCCGAAGATAAGCAGTCGATGAATCTTGTTTTTGAAGAAGACAGTTTTGGCGGAAGTATTTCTATCAAAGCGATTGGTTACCAGAATGAAGCAGATTTAACTAAAACTGGATACGCAAGCGGTATTAAGACCGAGGGCGAATTAACAGCTACAAATAATGTTGAGTTTGTTACCAGCATGGCGACCGAAAACGCCAAAGCTACAAACCATGTAAGTCTTGGTGGCACAATTACCGCTGATGGCGGCATTAGAGTGAACTCTAACGAAATTCTTGACGCAAACAGCAACAACCAAAAAACTCTTACCGCAAAAGGAGTCTTAGACAATTATAATCGAGTTGGCGTTGCTTTATCGTCAGACAAAGTTGAACTTAGCAACGCCACAATAAAATCTGGCAATAAAGTGAATATTGGTTCAGTTGAGCATTCTCAAAGCACAGATTACCATGTAAGCGTAAACGTAGGCGGAAACATAGAAGGCAGTTTAGTTAATGTTTACGCTAACAGTGGCATTCAGCTTGAAAACGTTACCGCAAATGGCGTCAACGACAATTATAATAATGGTGTTTCTGGCCAAATTAATATTAAAAATTACAGAAATGGAACCAATAACGAAGGAAAAATAAAGGTTACTGGAAAATTAAAATCCAACGGTTACGTTAAAAATGACAATCAAGAATACGTTCAGGCCGAAAACGCTGGAAATATTACAGTAGATAACGGCGATTATGATAGCAATAGCAGTGATGTGTTCAGCAATTACAGCAGTTATACCCGTCTTTCTGGTAAAAACGCAAATGTAGAACTTAACGAAGTTTATGGCGCAGGAATGGATATAAGAGGCTATGACGTTAGCGCAAAAATCATTAAATCCTCTGGCGAAACAATGAAAACAGATATCGTTGCTGGCGGAAATTTGACGTTAGGCGACGGAACGCAACAGGAAGCCCCCATAGTTGTTGGGCAAGGCACTTTAACAGTAGCGGCAACGACCATAGACGTTAAAGGCGACATCGAAACTGGCGCTATTAATATGAGAAGCAATCAAGGCGCAACATTAAAAGGTGTCAAATCAATAAACGGAAACATCGGCATTGATAACTATGGCACAAACGGCACTGTTACGATTAACGGAAACGTAGTTGCCAGAAAAGAAGACCATTATGCCAATATCGGCATTTATAACCGAGATGGTGCATACAGCAATGCCCAAGGCGGATCTATCGCTATCGTTGGCGATGTCGAAGGCAAGCATGTGAGAATTGAGGCTGTTGACAACGTAAGCTTAGGCAATGTTACCGCTACATACAACGAAAAAGAAAACTGGGACGATGAACCAGGTCATTTGACAATTGACGGCAAAAACGTTACCGTAGCCGAAAACAAAAAATTAAAAGCCGATAGAGATATCAATATAAACGCTGGGGAAAAACTTGACTCTAAGGGAAGCATCGAAGCTGGTACAGCCCTCAGCATTGACGCCACAGACGCAGAAGTTAAAACGACCAAATCAGGCGAAAATACACAAATATTGGTTGATGGCAGTCTTATAGCCCATGGCGACCTTAAAGCTGGCAAAGAATTGCGTTTAGGCAAAGAAACCTATGTTAATGTAAACGGCGAAGGCCAGAATGTTTATTCTGACAGCATAGTTCTTGAAGGAAACACCGAATCTGGCTACAGCGAAAACAACGGTGGAGTTTTGCAATCTGTTGGAGCTGGCGGCACTGATTATACAGTTTATGGCACTGTCATTAAAGGCAAAACTATAAACGCCGCAGTCAATCAGGGCACTGCGATTAAATCTAAGGGCGATATTATTATTTTGGGCGGAACGGTAGATCTTAACAATACCGAATCTCTTGGCGAAGGCTATATTCAAGACAGCCGTTATGAAACTAGAATTGAAGCTGACGACGTTACCGCAAATTCCATAACCGCAAATGGCGGAGTTGATATAAACTTTAGAAACGAAGCTACTATTGCCCAAAAAGTAGAATCTCAAACATGGAGCGTAAGTATTGACGCAGATAGAGACAGTAATTTTGCCGAAAGTAAAGCTACTATTACTGGCGCATCTGCTCATGGAAGAATTGGCATTACTGCTGGAACAGTAAATCTTAATAATGCTCAGGCTCAGCTTATCAGAGTTACTGCCAATAAAGGCGGAACTTTAAGTAATTTAACTACCTTAGGCAATGATGCTGATGAACAGGAAACTATCGGCTCAAGCTTTGGCGAAGCAAAAATAGGCGGTGGAAGAACTTATTCCACATATAGGGGTATCTATGTCGATAACATTGAATATAAAGCATTCACTGGCTATGAAGAAGACGAATATACTTCTATTTACGAAACAACAGTTCCTACTGGCAATTTCACTTTAGCTGGCACTATTACTGCAAATAACGGCGGAGTCTTTGTTTACAATGACGGCAGAGATATAATTCTTGGCAAAGACAACGCTCCTGTTACGATTACAGGTCAGGCAATGTCGCTTTACACTCAGGGCAATATTACCGACAAAACTGGAAACAATGCATTAACAGCTACGTCAGATGGCGGTTCATTAAGTTTCAGAGCCATAGGCGGAGTAACTTTGGCTAATACTGCTATAACTTCTGGCGGTTGGTTCGAGGTAAATAATTGGTTCGACAACAACGCCAAAGTAACAATTTCCAAAGACATAACGGCAAAAACAGTTCATATCGAAGCCAATAAAGGCATTGAAGTTGGCAATATAACGGCTAATGGCGGCAATATTACGCTTGACAATGAAACCAAAGGCATAGATTACGACACCAAAATTCGCAGACCCGATAATTGGTCTTATCCCGATGGCATAGACGAACAAGGCAAATTCGACTGGGGTAGCACAAAACCAACTGGAGATATAGTCGTAAACGGCAATTTAACCGCAACTGTAGATCCTAGCGACCCAAACGGCGAAAAAAGCAGAACTGGCGATATTACAATCAGCAATGGATATTGGAGTAGCTATTCACAAGATGACGAAGAAGGCGCAACGGTTGTCAAAAACGTAACCATGAAAGATGCGACTGGCAGAACCATAAATATCAACGTTTCTTCGGAATTGAAAGCTGGCAACTTAACATCTACATGGGAAGAACAAAGCCCAACCAGAATGGAATCCAGAATAAAATATAAGCTTGACGAAAATGGACAGCGTATCAAGGATGAAAATGGATATTATATCATAGAAACAGATGAAAACGGAGAATACGTTTACGAAGATGTTGAAGTAGAAAACTGGGACAGAACAGGTCTCACCGTTGGCGCTGCCGAAGTCGCTATTGGAAACATCAAGTCTAACAACGGCGTTTCTTTACAAAATCGCAAAATCGCGGTTGGCGACGTAGAAGGCACTAACATTACTTTAGTGGCAAACGAAGGTATCGAAGCTGGCAATATAACGGTTAATGGCACAAAAGACGCTTATGGAGTTGAAATCTCTAACGAAAATCTCTATGAAGTACATTATGAACCTTCCGAAGAAGCAGAAGAAATCGAAGGCGGAAATGGCAGTCTTAGAAAAGGTTCATCGGGAGATTGGGCTTGGACATACAAGCCACCTACGGGAGACGTTAAAGTTTCAAGCGTCAAATTTAAGCTCAGAACAACACCCATAACACCCACCTTCACAAAAAAAGGTAAATATGCGATTAAGATTAAGAACAGCTCATTGCTGGAAGCTCCTGAAAAAGGCGAAGAAGAAAGCAGCAGTTCTTCTATGTATGAAGAATACAAAGACGCAACCCTTGATCCGAATTTCAAAGGCGGAGAAAGCGGCGGCGTAAAAGTTGGCACAATTGAGGGCGAAAGCGTTCAGATTATCTCCGACCACGGTATATCGGTTGGTCAAATAAATACGGAAAAACCACAAAACCAAGAATCGCAAAATGAAATGCAAAACGATGTTGCTGAAGAATCAAGAGATGACTACTCAGTCAATTTGATAAACAGGCTAACAGACTATGTAGTAACTATGACGATAGGCAATGATTTTGTGCCTACTCTAAGAGCCGAACCAACAGACGGTTCTGCAGCAGGTTCTATAATAGCCAAAAACGGTGGCGTAAGAATCGAAAACCAGGCAGAAGGCGGTAAGATTACTCTTGGCGACGTTGAAGGAACCGTTGTCTATATGAAAGCCAAAGGCAAAGTTTCTATGGCGAACGTAACCGCAACCAAGAATGGCGACAATACTTTAGAAAGCCCAGCCGTTAAACCTCTTTACATCGAATCCGAAGGCGATGACGTCGTAATCAGCGGTAATATAGAAGCTGTCGGCGGAAGAGAAATAAAATCCCGCACTGGCGGATATATTACCCCTGCTAATCCTGAAACTCCTGATAAACCAGTTGGAACCCCTGAAGAAGCCCCAAAATCTCAGGAAGAAGCCAAACAGGTTATCGAAGACGTTGCTGGCGAAAAGGGCATTGAAGAAATCGACCGCACGGTAAACGGCAATCAGGAAAATACAGACAACAGCAGCAATCAGGAAGTTTCCCAGGTTAACGACGTAAGTTCTCTTTCCGATATGGGCTCAGACAATATTGGCGGTTTTGAAGAAATGGGTTCAGACGCAGGCGGAGTTGACGTTGGTCTTTCTGAAGGCAGCGCTGAATTCTCCATGGGCGCAGACGGCTCATTTGAAGTAGCAAGCGTAGGCGGAGCAGAAGAAACTGGCTCAGGCGCTGACGCAGGCACAGCTTCTGACGGCGGAATGGTTTCTAACGATGGCGCAATGGCAGAAGACAACACCGCTTCTAACGATGGCGCAATGGCAGAAGATAACACTGCTTCGAACGATGGCGCAATGGCAGAAGATAACACTGCTTCAGACGATGGCGCAATGGCAGAAGATAACACTGCTTCAGACGAAGGCGCAGTCGCAAACGATAATACCGATTCTGACTCAGGCAATAATGAAGGCACTAATGCAGAAAATAGTGGCGATTCCGAAGGTGAAGGCAAGGGCGAAGCTGTAGCAAGCAAGGATTCTGACGATGAAAGCGAAAACGATGGTTCCGATAATAAATCTTCAGAAAAAGATGACGAAGAAAACGACAAAAACAAGAAGAATAATGACACAAGAGACAAAAATAATGGCAAAAGGTTCTCGCTTAGAAGGAGATAATGAATAAATGAAACATACTACGAAAATATTACTTTTATGTGCAGCTTCAATGATGTTTGCAAACTATACTTTCGCACAGGCTGCCCCAGCATTAACTCCTGATCAGCAAACAGCTATTAGCGGACATGACGCTGGTGCAGAACTTAACCAGAGATTGAGCGAGCTTGCCAGAGAAACTGGCAAACGTGAAGCCGTGGCTGGATATCAGAACAGAGAACTTGAAAGCCGAAAAACTGGAACAACTCCAGAAAGAAATGTTCCAGAAGTGAAGCTGTCTCTTAAAAAATTGCAGTTTACTGAATCTGAAATTCTTTCTAAGGAATTTTTAGATTCGGTAGCAAAAAAATATGAAGGCAAAGAAATTGTAATTGGTGACCTTTACAAAGTTCTTGATGAAATAAACGAAGTTTATAACAAAAAGGGCTATCTTGTTTCTAAAGCGATTTTGAAGCCTCAAAAAATCAACGAAGGAAATGTCTTAATTACTCTTATTGAAGGGAAAGCGGGCAAAGTAAAAGTTGTAGGAAATAAAGTTACAAAAACGCCTTATATTAAGCAGTATTTCAGAGTTAAAGATGATTCATATCCTAACTTTAATGAAATAAAGCATGATATGCAAAGTTTCAATAATACCAACAGCACAAAGCTTCAAATTAAGATGGTGCCAGGAGAAAAGGAAAGAACTACTGACATCGCTATAGTTGCAGCTGAACCAGAAAAGACTGGCAAAGTTAATGTTTTTGCTGATAACTACGGAAAAGAAACCTCTGGTGAATATCGCTATGGTTTGACCTATATGGATTCTAACCTTTCTGGATATTGTGACAACTTGGTATTGTCTGGCGTTTTCACAAAGACCTCAGAAACTGCTATGGCTAATTACAGTATTCCAATAGACGGAAGAGGAAATAGAATGGGAATGCTTTTCAGTTCTAATCACATGAGGATTAGCGACGGAAATCTGAAATTCTTGGATGTCAGAGGAAATTCTGAAGTAGCAGGCGTAAACTTTTCACACCCCTTCCTTTCAACGGCAAACCGTAGAAACAAAATTACCGTTGGTATGCAGCAACAACATTCAGAAACCACAGTTATGGGGTTTAGATTTGTTCATGACGATAATAGACGCTATAGTATGGCTTATGATAGCTTGCTGTTCAGAAAGACTGATTTATTCTATTATAGACCAGCTTTCTCTTATACCAAATATAATGGGATAGGTATAACTGAATACACATCTAAATTTAACTTAGACGCAATGTGGCAGAAGTTTATAAAGAACGGCAATTCACTTACATTGACTTTAAGTGGACAGAAATCATTTGACGACACAATTTCTTCTGCTGATAAAATGTATGTTGGCGGTGTTTACAGTGTAAGAGGCTATGATGAAAGCATACTTTGCGGCGAATCTGGCGTAAATGTTAAAGCTGACTACGCTTGGAAAACCAAAATAAAAGGTTTGAGAATACTTACTTTCTTTGATTTTGCTAGCGTCAGTGGCGACAGTGCCTACGATACAAAGAATATTTATTCTGCTGGTTATGGCTTGGAATATAGAAAAGACCAGTTATCTATGACTGCTACCGTTGGGCACCCTCTTAGAGATAAAGTTAACGGTGTAAAAGTAGATGACAGTCAGTTTAACTTTACAGTAAATTACCAGTTCTAAGTAAAGTGTAATTTGAAAATTTAAACCAGAGAGTTGAGAACTAAAAAAATTTTCAACTCTCTGGTTTCTATTTAGTGAATTATTTGTAGCGGATAGCATGAAAATTTGATACAATACAAATAGGTTTTGGAGGTATTCAGTATGAAACAAAAATATTTGTCTGTTCTGATTGGCTCTTTTTTGGTTATTGCCGCTTCTTTGCCAGTTATGGCATCTCGTATAGTTCTTTCCGATGGAACTGTAATTAACGGCGAAGTAACTGGAATGGCGAACGGTGTTTATACTATAGAAACAAGCGCAATGGGCACTTTAAATGTAAATGCCGATAGCGTGGTTTCTATTAGTAAAGGTGCTCCAGATTCAAATAACAATAACAAATCTAATATAGATATTATAGACGGAAATAAAAAGAACAATTCTTCGGTACAAGATAAACTAGATTCCGAATTAAAAGCTAATAGTTATTCCGCTATGCAAAACCAGGCTAATCAGAAAGTTCAATCCATGATGATGAAAGGCGATTTTATGGATTCAATGATGGGGCTTAGCGAAAACTCTAAAATGACAGATGTTATGAATGACCCCGAAGTTATGGACGCTATTCAGAGAGGAGATTATGATTTTCTTATGAATAACTCCAAAATGCAGAACTTAATGGATTCTTCTGAAATTCAAACTTTACTTGGAGATATGTAAAAGTATAAATTAGTGTTATATGAAATATAACACTAATTATACTTTAATTTATTTATGTTTAAACTTAAATATTATTTATTTGCTTTATTGCTTGCTTTATTATTTTCATTCGAATCTTATGCAACAATAACTGACTATGAAATAGAACAAAAGTCAGAATCAAAAACTGAGCAAATAAATAAACCTCAAAACGATATAAAATCTGACGAAAAGTTAGAAAGAAAAGATATTGTTTTTGAAAAGCCAACTTCTATGGAATTGTCTGTTGGCAAGCCATGCGATAAAAGCGGTCTTGTTTCTTTGCCTGATGTAGGCGGAAGATTCATGGACATTAGAACTTTTGCATATCGAGTATGCGCAATAAATAACTGGTCTCTAATTGTTAGCTGTGATGTTACAGAAAACCTTAGAGAAGTCAAAGGAAAATCTGTAAGAGAAGCTTTAAATTATTATTTACAGAACACAGGATTTTATTGGTGTCTAAGCGGAGATTGTTTATATATTGCTGCAAAAAGAGAGCTGGAAGATTTCTTTGTTATCCTGCCAAGAATGCATAAAATGCTTCCTCAGGGTAATAAAGATGGAACTTTTACTGGTAACTTTACTTTTATAGAACTTTCTTTATTATGCGATTTTTTATGTTCGGTTTCTGGAATAAATATAAAACCTGTAAACGACTTAGCAAGTTACCACATTATGATGAGAGTAAAAAACATAAACTGGAAAGACCTTATTGCAGCTATAATTTGTCTTAATCGTTTCCAAATGAATACTACCGATTATTCTGTTTTAATAGGACCAGAGCCTCTTAATTAACAGTAGGGGAACTCTTTTATAATTCAAGCTTAATTGCTTTATCTTTTTTGTCGATAAGTGTGGTTATGAAGAAAACTACAATTTTGTCTTTATTACTGCTCATATCATTTTGTCTTGTCGGCTTTTCTCCTGACAAAGGGTTTGATTACGCTGAATATAAACGTTTGCCTTTTGAAAAACGCATTACACGTTTGCAAAAAGCTGGAGAAGATTTGTTTTTGCGTAGAAGATACGAAGATGCCGTAAAAGTCTTTGAGACGATTTTAAAACTAAAAGAGAATGATTTATCTGCAAAGTTATGGATGAGCAAAGCTCAATATGAGTTAAAAAGAGAACAAGACGAAGCGAACAAAGTTGCTTTATATAAAAAATATGATGGACATTTGCTTCCAGAAGATAAAATTTATATAAATTGGAAATTTGGGCCAGAGATAGGTCATTTTGAAGTAAGATATTCTGAACCTAAGCCACGACCGGTTTATAAAAAGAAGAACAGACCAAGAGCTACAGATGAAGAAATAAACGCTGCTATAGCAAAAGCTAAAAATGGCAACGCTACAGATACTTTTGAATTAGCTATGCTTTATTGGTCTAGAAAAGATGTAGAAAACGCTTTAAAATACTATTATAAAGCCAGTGAACAAAATTCGGAAATACTGGCGAATGACGATGAAGATTTGATTTCGATTACGTTAGGGCAATTAGAATCAAGAATATCTGCTAAAACTGCTTCAGCAGCAGATTATTTTGAAGCAGGCAGAATTAATCTATTACAAAGTAATGTAGAAGATGGAATTAATTATCTTCTTAAAGCAGGAAAATTAGAAAGAAATACTTATCAGAGTCATATTTCTAAAATAATTAGCGATTATTTAGATTCTTTACCGCAAAATAATTTGATTGCTAACCCAGATGTTCATTCCTTTAGACAGGCTTATGTACATGATAAAGGCGAAGATTTGCTATATCTTTACATTAATACATCAACTAGGAACCGAAGCCAGATTTTCTTTATTGATATGAGTTTCCCTTATGATATGGTTACTACAATTAAGACATTTGGCAATTTGGGTATGCAATGCTTAGTAAAACCAGGGATTGATGGAACTGCTAGAGTTTGGTTTATTCTTCCAGAAAAAGAATCCAATGATTTCTCATCTTATGAGATTAAATGCTCTTTAAAACTAGATAGAAATAAATCAGATATACTCGATCTTTCTAATTATGCTATGAGTGATTTGTTTGATAACTGGTCATTTATTATTGGTAATGAAGTCAATTTTACTTCTCTTGGAACAGGCGTAAACGAATTTATAGAAGAAGGATTGAGAGTATCTGGTTACCATTTGTATTTGTATGAAGGCAGAGGACCATATATAAAATTTGCAGATTTTACAGAAGATATACCATCTGCCATGAATATAAAAGATATGTTTGCTCTTATGATACCTATGGAGTATGAACTTGAAAAGACTTCGCCTTTGCAAAGTATTACGCCTCCAACGACTCCACCTGTAAAGGCTCCACCGTCAACGGCTCCTGTTGTTTCCGAAACTCCTAAAACTGCTTCGTCTGATGATAAACCCTCAAGACCCAATGTCGTTTATGATATAGATAACGGTACAGGAAATTTGAGCTCTCTTAATGGTAATACCGGAAAAGTTTCTGGCACAAATAAAAATGAAACTCCGTCATTACCTGCTGGCGACATAAACGATATGGATATTGGATTGTGAAGAATGAATAGTTAATATGAATAATAGTAAGAGTTTGTTGTTGTAAAGAATAATTTTAAATGAAAAAATAATGTTTAATAAAAAGGCTCCTTTAAGGAGCCTTTGTGTTTTAGTTTATTAGATTATCTTCTTGGTGGGGGAGGGCCTTGTTTACTAGGTGGGTTTCTATCTGGCGCTCGTCTTGGTGGCGGTGGTGGAGTTGGATGATGTCTGTGGTGTCTGTGGTGCCACCAGAAAGGATCGCCGAATACAAATACAGCAGATGTCTCTGCTCTTGGTGCTGGTTGAGTTAGAACAATAGTTGAACTTACTGGTGCAGAATAGAAGAATATTGGATCTGAACGCCAATTTGTTCTTCTTTCTACGTCATAGATAGAGACCCAGCCGTAAATTGGCTCACTAGAACGACCTACGCCCATGTGCATGATTTTAACCATTGCGCCATTTACATCCACTATCCAAATTGGTTCACCTCTATTAAGTCTTTGGTTGCTTACGATTAAATAGGGAGAAGTTACTATATACGTTGCCGTTGTTCGTTTTACTCTATCAACAATTTCTTCAGCTTTAGAGATAGAACTTAGAGACCCGCCTTCAGAAATTACTGTATCTAGAGCTTCATCTACTTTATTTAAACAGAATGAAGCTCTGTTCTTTAAAGCTTTTGCTTGCCCTATGTCTCCGCTGCTTTCGCCTTTTTTCCATGCGTCGAGATATTCGTCAATATATCTCAATTTCAGAACGTAAAGATCGTGAACTTTTCGTCTGTATGGGCTGAACGACAAATAGTTTGCTTCCATAGAGGTCATTTTAGAGGCATTGTTACTTTTTATTAAAGCAATTTGTCTTGAAGAAGCATTATATGAAGTTTGAGTCAAAAGCTGCTCCATATCGTTAATATAAGAGTAATCTGCTAGAGATGAATCATCAAGAATTCTGTTAGTTGTTCCTGTGGTTACAATCTGCGTGTTGGTGCTGGCGGTGCTGGTCNNGCTAACGGAAACTCCGCAGGAAGGACAGAAATTTGCGTCTGTTGGAAGGTTTTTCCCGCATTTGTGGCAGAATGCCGCTAAAACAGGAGAAACAGCCACAACAAGAAGAAGCATTAAGGTAGAAATAAGTTTCTTCATATTTAGGCTCCTTTATTTTTATTTGGTATACTTTTAGACTAATGGTTTATAGGTAAAGTTTCAAGTAAAGTTTTCTTTATTTATCTTTAGTTTTCATATGTTGTTTGGCTTGAAATACAAATGTTGCAAGGTTCGTAGATCTGTTTGGCTGTATACTTCCGTCATAAACCATATCAATGTATGGAATCTTTTTTCTGAGAGCAGGTTTTAATATAGAACTTGCTATTGTACTAGGCATACATGTAAAAGGCATTGCGTTTATAATTCCGTCAAAACTTTCATTGGCGTAAGTAAATGCGCCACCTATGCTCAAAATTGCTTCGCCATTTATATGATTGGAAAAAGTATCTTGAACATTTGAAAGTATATGAGAAGTTGGGTGGTCTAATCTATTTTTTAATAGCTCTTTAAAAGGAACTTCAAGAAGCTTGTAAAAATAGTTTTGGTATTTGACCGCAGAATAATTTATTACTGCATTTTTTATATTGCTTAGTGAAATATTATTTTTTAAGGCTGTCTTAGCATAATTCAAGCTTGTATCCGTTGTATAACTAATCCATTCGGAAACAGAAGCTACTGTTACTTCGCAGCCTAGATTTTCTAATTCTCTTACTAACTGTTGATTACTGTCTTTATGAGTTCGTATAAATATTTCTCCAACTATTCCTATTAATGGTTTTTGAGCTTTAATCGTTTCTATTTGGTTGAAAAGTTTTGCAGACTTTTTTGCGGCCTTTATAGTTTCAAAACCGCCTCCGTTTTCTATTGCTTTAACTCCTAACTTCATAGCTTGCTCAAATACTTTATCAGTTTCTCCTGAGTTTTTTTCATAAGGTCTTACCTTCCAAAGAGCTTTTTCAATTAAGTCTGAATAAGCTATGGCGTCCCAAACCAAGCGTCTGAGTTTTTTTACATCGTCTTCAGAAATTTCCCCATTACAGCTATAGCTGTCTTCCGAAGTTGGGGCAATAATAGGGAGATTTTTAAATCCATACTTATCAAGGATAATTCTTTGCAATTTGTTATATTGCCCAAACCTGCACGGACCTTCTGTTTCAGGCATAAGTATCGCTATTTCGTTTTCAACGTCTACGCCTTCCTGAAGCTTTTTATCTATAAGAGCCAACATGTCGCCTGTTGTAACTATGCAGGGATAACATTCTTTTCCAGATGTGTTGTGTTTGCCATACTCCAAGCCTTTTTGAGTATAGGTAGGCATTAGTTCTGTTTTTATTCCGATTGTTCGGAAACTTGCAGCTAAACATTCTGCGCCTGCAGTCATATATGGGATATATAAAGTTCGTTTCTTTAGCTCGTTTGATTTTTTGACTGTTTTTATAGTTGAATAACTGTTTTCGTATACTTCTGAGTTGTTACTTTTTATTGTGTCTATAAAAGCAAGAAGTCTAGTTTCTACGCCTGCGCCTGCACTATGTTCGTCTAATTCTAGTTCTAAGTATGGGCGGTTCGTTTTTTGCATTTCATTAGCAAAGAAATGAAGAGTAAATGAATCTGGTCCACAACCGAAGCTGGTAAGATAGAGACCATACAAGTTTTTATGCTTATTAATATAATAAGAAGCGCTTAAAATTTTGTTTCCGAAGCCCCAATACATATTGGGGTATTCAACTGACGCTAATTTATCATCTAAAGTTAAAAAATCTTGAGGTATGGCATGTATGCCTAATTTTGAAAAGGTATTAAACAGGTTAAGATTTGTCCTAGAATCATAAATACTGTAAGGTCGCCCAATAATAATTATAGCCTTATCGTCTTTTAGCTTGTCTAAAACAGTTTTTCCTACCTTCTTAAGCTCATTTTCAAATAAACTATTGGTGTCTATAGCTTTTTTAAGTGATTCACTAATTTTTTCTTTTGATATTTTTATTCCAAGTCTGAGAAATTCCGAATAGAACGCATTGCATAATGATTCTATGCCATTAGATAGATAAACGGCAGGTTTTAATATCTTTTTATCTTCTAGTTGCAAAGCAGACTTTAACATATAGGGGTTAGCTTCGACATAAGGACAATAATAAGAACTAAGTTTTGTGTTATTGCCTTTATTCATTTCTATCATCATTGGTAAAAAAATTAAATCGCATTTATCTTTTAACCAATTAGCATGACCATGAGAAATTTTTACAGGGAAACAGGTTTCGCATGTCATTGCGCTAATACCTGCATTTGCAACTTCGTTTGTTGTTTCTGGAGAAATTACTGTCTCAAATCCTAAATTTTTAAAGAAATTTGTCCAGATTATTCCAAGTTGATGAAAACTTAAAGAACGTGGAATTCCTATTTTAATTTTATATGTTGTATCTTTCTCTGTATTTTTAGGCAAATATTTAAGAAAAATAGAATTTCTTATTTTTGCGTAGTTTGCTACAGGTTTTGTTGATGAACGAGAAGTTTCGTACATTCCACATTCGCCGCCATAAATAGCTTCTGTATCTCCTATTCTATAAACCTGCAATTTACAACTATTATGGCAGTTTGGGTTTCTTTTACAAATTTCTTCTTTATGGGAAAAATCAATGTCAACTATGTTCCAGCCTTTAAATTTTGATTTATAATTATTATATTTTGTTTCTATTTCTTTTTTTGTATGAATAGCGGCTCCTATCGCTCCCATAACTTCTCTGTGTTTAAAAGTTATAATAGGCTTTCCTGTAATCATTTCAAAAGCTGCAACTATAGATTTGTTTAGAGAAGGACCGCCCTGAAAGCTTATTCTATTTCCTATTTTTCCTTCCTGAACTACCCTGTTTAAATAGTTATGAACTACTGCCTGAGAAAGACCTGCAAGCAAATCATTTATTGAAGCGCCGTTTTGTAAGTATGACATTAAGTCCGATTCCATATAAACAGTACATCTTTCTGTAAGTTTATAAGGAGATTTTGAGCTTAAAGCCAATGATTCATATTCGCCTTTTATATTTATGCCAAGTTTGTTTGCTGTTTCTTCTAAAAAACTGCCTGTACCTGCGGCACAGACTTTATTCATTTTAAAATCTGAAATTTGCCCATTTGAAATTTTTGTGTATTTAGCGTCTTGACCGCCTAGTTCAAAAATAGTATCTATTTCGGGGTCGAAAGTCAGTGTACCTAGAGCATGAGCGGTAACTTCGTTTACTATGTCGTCTGCACCTGTAAATAAACCCGCAACTTCTCTTCCAGAACCTGTTGTTCCAACTCCTAGTATTTCTGGTCTTGAATCTCCCATAGCGTTAATACACTCTATAAATGCTTTTTTTAACGCTGTAATGGGTTGACCTTCTGTTGGGATGTATGTCTTAAAAAGTATTTCGTTTGATGGTGAGAGCAAAACAAGCTTTGTCGTTGTCGAGCCTATGTCTATTCCAATATAGGCTTGTTTGTTATTTTTTATTCCTGTAGCTTCTCCACATTCTGTAAATATGCTTTTCTTAAGTTGAAGCGGTTCTGTTTTTACTGCTTTAAAAGTTTGGCTGTTTTTTAGAGCTAAAATATCTATAGAATTTATTTTTTTATTATTCTTTTGCTCTATAGAGTTTAGAATTGCTCCGTAAGCACCTAACGAAGTAAAGTATTCAGGAACAATTATTTTTTTGTTAAGAATTTTTTCAAAAGATTTTATTGCTAATTTGTTTGCTGCATAGCCACCAATAAAATAAATAGGATCTTCTAGTTTTCTGTTATTTATTAATGTTGATTTAAAGTTTCTTGCTACGCCTTCATGCAGACCGGCAATTATATGAGAGTTTTCTATGCCTTTGTTTTGCAGATGAATCATATCTGATTTTGTAAAAACAGTACATCTACATGCTACGTTTGCAGGCGAATTAGACTTAATTCCTTCTTCAATAAACCTATTTAAAATAGACTCTAATCTTTGTTGGGGGTCTTTTATTGCAGAAAATTCACATTCATCGGAAAAAATACGTTCAGCCTGCTGGTCTATGAAACTTCCTGTTCCTGCTGCACATGCTTCATTAAGCTTAAAATCCGCAATAAAATGAGAATTTNNCGCCAATAGATATTAATGTTTTACAATTAGGGTATAGTTTTTCTATGGCGGTTGCCTGAGCTATGGTTTCAACTTCTGTGTGAGCTCCAAGCGCTTTTCCTATGTTTATTCCGTGAGTACCTGTAAAAACAACTGTTTTAATATCGTAGAGGGAAAATTCTTTTTCTATTTGTTCAAGAATTTTTGAACATAATTTGATTGTTTTTCCAAAATGACGGTAGTAGGGAAATTCTTTTATTATATTGCCGTTAATATCACATAATATTGTGTTTATACTTATGGAACCAATATCAAAACCAACGATTAATTCTTTCATTTATTTAAGGACAAGAAACAAAGTTAGAGCCTTACCACTCTGTTTTCCTTTCTAGATCAGACAGTTCTTTATTTTGTTTTTGTGGCGTATTTTTTTCTTTTTGATCATTATTGAATTTTATTTCAGGAAAATCTAAATTAAAGTTTAAATCATTTTTAGGAATTGTTTTTTCTGGCAATTCTTTTTCTGATACCTTATTATCTGGTGTTTTATTAGTTTTACTAAAAGGTTGTTTCTTCTGAATTTTAAACGTAAATTGATCATCTATGCTTGAATCAGCTTCTTTCATATTTGGCATTAATCTTGCATAACCATTTGAAGTAATTACAAAGTCGCCATTTCTAAATTGAACAGGCTTCATAAAAACGTTACTGTCTATTATATACCAAATGGCTTTTTTAGTTTGAATGTTTATAAATCTGCCATAGGTTTTGCGAGAAGTAAATGAGTCTTTATGAGTTGTAAAAATACCATTTCTGTAGGCATAAAGATTATAGATATCTTTTAAATCCATTTTCCAATTTAATAGACCTGTTTCTATATCGTGTGATTGAACATTCATTTTGTCTGCTATGATTAGGTTATTGCCTTGAATTGCGCAATCTTTAAACTGTCTTGTTAAAGTTGTGTTCCATGCATTTCCTGTTTCAAGAGAAGTTACAGTTAATTTTTTTTCTGATTCTTTTAATGCAATAAAATGGCTGCTTTTTATAGAAATTGGCTCATAGCCTGTTTCTGGGTTTGTAAATTTTACTTCGCCTGAAATTCCATCGACTATAATTGTTCTACCTTGAGTAGCAGATAAAATACATATGTTTTCTATTACAAGAGGAGCAATATCGTCAATATTTTCTATTTCCCATTCTATATCTCCTGTTTCGATATCTATAGCAGTTGCACAATAAGAAGAATTATTTGAGCTAAACATATCTGTGCTTGTTCGTATACATACTATTAAGCCATCATGAGCTATTTTAGATATAGGTGAACTTATGCGATTTTGCCAGATTACTGCTCCATCAGCGGAGTTTATACAGTATATATAGTTTTCACTACCTGCTTTTTTTCCAATTGTATCATTGTATATCGCTAAAATGCGTTTTTCATCTAATTTAACTAGCTTTAATCTTAAATGTTTTTCGGAAGTTTTTTCCCATATAACATTTAATTTGGGAACTGAAAAAGCTCGTATAACATTGCTCATATCGGAAATAATAAGTTTATTTCCTGAATAGATAGGCTCATAGGGAGTAGCAGGAAGCTGCGTAGATTGAGCTGTAATGTTTCCTTGTTCGTCTATTTCATAAACGAAATGTTTGTTCCTGCCTTTATCTCCACCAATAAAATAACATCGTTCTTCTGCATATATTGGGTCGGAAAAAACTCTAAACCCATATTGCTTTTCCCAAATAGGCTGAGTTCCTGTTTCTCTGGTTATATATAGAGAAACAGCTATTAGAGCTATTAATATTATAAANNGTTCATCTGGTGGTATTAAGCTAGTATTTAAGACTAAATGATAATTGTGTGGGTCGTGTATATCAGCATCAAAAAAATCATAGATAAAGTTGGAAGAAGTATTTTCCCAAGATTCGAGTAGTGTTATAGCATGGTCTTCGTCTACGTTTTGTTCGTTCATTATGCGTTCTATTCTGTCTTTTCTTTCGCCTATTATTCTTACGTGCAATACGTCAGAGCGACCTTTAAGAATTTGACTTCCGCCTCTACCCATTATTACTGCGTCAGATTCATCGGCTATTTCTTTCATAAGCTGTGTTAGGACGTCAATATATTCTTTATTTGTTTTTTTATCGGTATGAGGTGCATTTGTAGAGAAAACTTCGCCTGAATCCCAGTCTATTGGACCTATTCCAAAAGGATGAAAAACCATACCGCCTCTTGAAATACTTTCTAGAGCTTCATGAAAAAATACGCTTACTCTGTTATAAGTTTTTTGGTCGAAAGCTTCTATTTGTGAAGGGTCTTTCCCCATTTTTTCGGCTATTTCGTTTAAAAGCTGGTTTTCATAGCAAGTGCAGTTTAATGCTTCTGCGGTTTTTAGAGCAATATAAGTACCAGCAGCTCCTAATTCTCTGGATATTGTAATTGCAGCCACATTAATTCTCCCTTTAAATAGTCTCTATATTAATTTTAAGATAAAAAGCTGTTTTTTGCAACCTCACATTGTACAAAAGTATGGTTATTCTAAAAACACAATCACTCTGTAAACCAGAGTGATGTGTTTAGGATTTATTTAATTATGCTTTCAGTTATCACATTTATGGCAACATTTGCCTTCTTTTTCGCAGCATGAACCACATGAAGAACATGTATGACAAATCTTGCCCCTTATAGAAACTATTGAAACATGCAGTAAATACCANNCTGCAACTAGAGCGTTTCCAATTAGCAATGAAATATAAGCAACTGCATAAGCAATAATGAAATATGCTATTAAAGAAGCTATAGTGAATTTCCATGAACCACTTTCTTTTTGCATTATACCGAATGTGGCAAGGCATGGAATATACAATAAAGTAAATACCATGAAAACAAATGCTTGAACATTTGTCATGCCGCATTTACGCATTGCCGCTCCTGCCTTTCTTCCTTTTTCTTTATCTTCATCTTCATCTTTTGCTTCTTTTTTAGCGTTTTCATCTTCTTTATCAAAGAAAGGCGAATATAAAACTGCAAGAGTTGAAACAACGGATTCTTTAGCTAAGAAACCTGGAACCAATGATACTGACTCTCGCCATGTAAAACCAAGNNGACCTATATAACGTTTTTCCATTTCAAAGCTTTCTTTACGTTGTTTTAGGTTTTCCAAAGCAGCTTCTTTTTCTTCTTCATTGCTTATTGTAGATTCTATTTTGGCTTTTTCAGCTGCTACGTCAAGTTTATCTGAAATATCAACTTTTTGCGGGAAATTTGAAAGAACCCAAATTATAATTGTGCCTGCAAGTATTATTGTTCCTGCTTTAACAATAAAATGCAGTGATTTTTCTTTAAGCATATCCATAGTGCTTTTAAATGTTGGGAGACGATATGGGGGCATTTCTATTAAAAATGGACTGTTTTCAACGGTTTTATACATTATGCTTATCATGTGTCCTAAGAATATGATAATAGCAAAATTAACCAGGAATAGTAGTGCCATCCAATATGCTTGGTTTTCTGTGAAGAATGTTCCGCAAAGCATGGTTAAAACAGGAAGTCTGGCAGAACAAATTACTAAAGGTATAAGCATTATGGTTAGTAGCCTTTGCATTTTGCTGTCTATTATTCTTGTAGCCATAATTGCAGGAACATTGCAGCCAAGTCCCATTATCATTGGAATAAAAGAACGACCTTGCAAGCCTATTCTTGTCATAAGTCTATCGAACATGAATGCTGCTCTTGACATGTAGCCTGAATCTTCAAGCAAAGAAATCCACAGAAACAGTATAAGAATATTAGGCAAAAATACTATAACGCTTCCTACCCCTGAAATTATTCCGTCTACTAGAAGGCTTCTAAATAAACCTTCTGACATTTTAGATTCTACGAATTTTTTAAACCATTCAACGCCTGCATCTAGCCAATCCATAGGATATTGTCCTATGGTAAATGTAGTCCAGAATACTAGAACCAGCATTAAAAATAAAATTGGGAAACCAACATATTTGTCTGTTAGTACTTTATCTAATACCTGTTGCCATTTAGGTAGATTCTTTTCAGGAACAACTGCGCATGATGAAAGGAGTTTCTGTATTCTTGAATATCTATTTGTTGTTAATTCACAACTTAAGTCATGAGTATGTATTGTTTTATTCTGTTTTTTGCTAAGAGTTTCTGCTAATGAGTTTCTAAGTTTATCAAATTCTTCGTTGCCAGTTTTATCTACGGGCGCTATAAATTCTTCAATCAACTGATATTTTTCTAACGGTGGCATTTGCTCCCAAACAACGCCTTTTATATCTGCTGCTTGAATCATTGCGTCTTTCCACTCTTGTGGCATATCTAAAATACTTTTTGTTTTATTTTCTAGTCCTACGTTTTTGGTTAATCCTTCGATTAGGCTTTGAATACCTTCTTTTTTTCTTGCTACGGTTGGATAAGCTATTAATCCTGTTAGTTGTTCAAATTTTTCTAAATCGACTTTTCCACCATTATTTATAAATAAGTCATAACAGTTAAAACTTATTATTGGCTTAATGCCTAATTCTGTTAATTGAGCTGTTAATAGCANNATTGCTTATATCGACAACGTTTAAAATTCTACCTTTTGTCGTTTCATTTAAGGCATCTAATACAACTTTTTCTTCTGGTGTAGCTGGGGTTAATGAATATGTACCAGGAAGATCTGTTATTGTTAAGTTTCCATTGGGTGTAGTTGTAAAGCCTTCTATTTTTTGAACTGTTACTCCTGGCCAGTTGCCTACATGTAGTCTTTTTCCTGTAATAGCGTTAAAAAGGCTTGTTTTGCCACAATTTGGGTTGCCTAATAAAAAAATATTGTTATTCATCTAAATCAGCCTCAACATTAATAATACCGGATTCAGTTTTTCTAAGACCAAGTTGATATCCTTTAACTTCAAAAGTTATAGGATCGCCCAATGGTGCTTTTGAAATAGTGCGAACTATTGTACCAGGTATGAACCCTAAATCCATAAGACGGCGAGACATAGGGGAGGTTGAGCTGATTTTTGTTATGGTACCTATCTTGCCGACAGGCAATTCTGATAAGCTGATTATTGTAGCCATTTTATTAACCTTTAAGTAAGAAATTTTAAATTAGAATTATCTAACTTAGTTTAATCTAACTTTTGTTAGGCTACTCTAACTTTTAAAATATGTCAAGATATATTTTTCACAATATAATTTTCAAAAGTGTCATTTGAACATTCGTGCAAAAATTTATTGTACAATCCCATTCTTTCTATTGTTTCGGAAGAGGCTTGATGTTCAAGTCGGCAGGCTTCTTCCTGTGAAAATTCTTCTGGGAGTTTTAAAACATTGGTAAAAAAGTCAGCAAGTATTTTATGATAGCTATCTAATCGTTTTATTTTTTCTAATCCTGCATCTGTTAATGTAACAGGGCGATATGACTGATAATTTATCAAGCCTTTTTCTGAAAGCTTTTGTAATGCATTTGTTACAGATGAGCGTTTACAACCCATTCGTTCAGCTAATACTGAGGAATTTACAGTTCCAAATTTCTCCTGTATCTCTGCTATTTGTTCAAGATATGATTCAAGTGCCATAGAAACTTCTTTTTTCTTCATTTCTTACATCGCTTTCTTGTCATCGTCTGAACGTGAGGCAGAGACAGCACGTTCGCTTGCCCAGTTCTTGATAAATTTTATTTGCTCCGCCATGGTTCGTGAAAGTGGAACCGTTGATCTTATGATAGTATATAAATCATCTTGGTGCAACTTTTGTCCGTTATTAAAGGCTTCGATTGTGGCAGCTTCTACTGCATGTTCTATTTCAGCGCCATTCCAGAATTCTGTAGCGACGCTTAAAAGTGGAATATCAAAACCGCTAAGATCGTTTCCTCGTTTTTGTAAGTGAACTTTGAAAATTGCTTCTCTTTCTTCATCGTTTGGTAAATCTATAAAGAATACCTGGTCAAAACGACCTTTTCTTATAATTTCTGCGGGAAGAAGGTCAATACGGTTTGCTGTTGCTGCGACAAAAACATCTGAAGATTTTTCCTGCATCCAAGTTAAGAATGCTGAGAATATGTGGGAACCTGTGCTTCCGTCTTTTGCTGTGCTGCTACTAATACCGCCTTCAATTTCGTCTATCCAGAGTATTGCGGGGGCAACGGCTTCGATATTTTTTATTGCTCTATCGAATGTACCTTCTGGCGTTCCAAAAGCTCCAGAGTAGACTTTGTTCATGTCAAGCCTGAATAGAGGTAAGCCCCATAATGCACTGATAGCCTTTACGGATAAGGATTTCCCGCAACCGGAAATTCCCATCATTAAAAGCCCCTTAGGAGGCTTTAAACCAGCTTGAGCTGCTTCTGGGGAGAATAGTTTTTTACGTTTTATAAGCCATTCTTTAAGATTTTCAAGACCGCCAATATTATCTATTTTTTCGCTGTTTCTGACATATTCCAAAACACCGTCTTTGCGGGCCATTTGGTCTTTTTCATCATGTAACAGCGGAACAATAGAACTGTCTATTCTTTTTTTACCCCAGCAGATTTTATTTAAAGCATATTTCATTTCTGCGGCAGTAAAGCCTTTTAATGAAGTTATAACTTGGTTTTTATCATCTGTTTCAAGGGCTATTTCTATTCCTCTTTTTTCGAGATTTTCAAAGTAAGATTTTACGATTTCTATAACTTCTTCTGTGTCTGGAAGCGCGTTGCTTAACAATAATACTTCACGTCTAAGCTCTATAGGAAGCATTATGCTAGAAGCAAAAGTTATGAGAAACATATTCCTGCCTCGGAAGAGCTGGTGTATGTTTTTTACTCTTCTGAGAATTTCAGGTTTCGCTAGCTCTTCAACTAAATCTTTAAAGACAAAAATACCAGGCTTAGAAAAAGTAGAAATTTTGTCTAGGGCCTCTGTCATAGTCATTTTTGCGGGCGTGCTTCCTTCTGTTGGAATAGAAAGACCGTTTTGCAAATCATAGATTGCAAACATGCCTTTTCCCTGAAACATACTATTATAGAAAGCGTTTAATGTACCCATTGTAACGTCTTCTTCTAGAGTTTCTACGGCTATAACTGGGTATCCGCCTGTAAATGCGTCTTTAAATTGTTTAACGGTAGCGTTTCTTTGTATCATTCCTTAAGCAGCTATTGCTGCAACCAACCTTTCAATTTCTTCATTTAGCATTTCTGAATCATTTTGCATGATATCTTGTGCTAAATCATTATATAACTGAATCTCAAACAAATCGCAATGTTTAGTTTCGTTGTCGGCGAAATGTGTTGCTAAATTTGTATTGTGCGAAACGCACAGAGATTCACACAGAGAAAGGTCAAGATCAAATTCGTCCATGTGCGACTCCCTAATATTTTTATGCTGCTGCACTGAATATAAACAGAAAAGTTTTTTCTGCAAGTGATAAAATTTTTCTTGATTTATAATTAATTTTGTAGGATTGTATTGCCAGATAAAATGGAGCATAAAAAATGAATGAGATGACAATAAAAGAAGTTACGAATAGCATTTTGGAATCTGTAATGAATCATGAGCTTGTTATTCAGCACTTTGCATGTAATCGACTTCCAGATAAAGACTCTATCTACAAAATCATCTCAGATTTATTTATAATATTGTTTCCTGGATATTTTGGACATTCTGATATGTCCTCTGAAAGTATAGAAATACGAACAGGTTATGCAGTTGCTAGAGTATATGAATTTTTACAGATTCAAGCTTCCAGAGAGCTTATGCACCATTGTAAAAAGCCTAATCATAATTGTGGAAGTTGTGAAGCATTAGCAAAAAAAATTGTTTTGGATTTTTTAAGCTTCATTCCAGAACTTCGTAATAAACTCGAATTAGATGTTAAAGCAGCATTCAGGAATGACCCTGCGGCTGGCTCTTTTGATGAAATTATTTTTAGTTATCCAGGATTTGAGGCTATAGCAGTTCATAGAATTGCAAATTTTATGCATAATCGTGGTTTAAGACTAATTGCTCGTATAATGTCAGAATATGCACATTCTAAAACAGGCGTTGATATTCACCCTGGCGCTACTGTTGGAGATGGGTTCTTTATAGACCATGGCACAGGCGTTGTTATTGGCGAAACCACAATTATTGGAAATAATGTAACTCTTTATCAGGGCGTAACTTTAGGAGCTCTTAATTTTCCAAGAGATGAAGAAGGGCAGATTATTAAATATGCTAAACGCCATCCAACTATTGGAAATAATGTAGTTATTTATGCAGGCGCAACTATACTGGGGGGTGCAACAATTATAGGTGATAGAAGCGTCATTGGCGGTAATGTTTGGTTGACAGAAAGCGTTCCTTCTGATTCAAAAGTAATTATAGCCGATACAGGGTTAAAAATATATCAGAGAAAACATCACCCTGAAGAAATGAGATAAATTCAGAGATAAGGCTATAACCACTTTGGGTTTGTTTTTTTACTCTTAAAAAAACTCTTAACTTGTTATAAAAAGTTGCCGATGAATGTGGTGGACAAGTTTAATGTGCGGAGTTTTTATGCAGAATTTTTCCCGTTCACGCCGGTTTAAAAAGTTGTCGGCTTTGTTCTGGTGTGCGACTATGCTGCTGATATTTACGGGTTGCGGAAAAGCTCCACAGGAACCTTATTATTATAAACGAGAAATTGCTCAAATGAAAAAAGCGGAATTGGCCGCTTTAAAAGCTGCAGAAGAAGAAAAAAAGTATGCTGCTTATAATTATCCTGTAAAAAAACAAGATATTTGTTTGCCTTGTCGTGTTAAAAAACTGGAAAAATCATTAGATATTGAGTTAAAATATTTAACTGAAACCGTACATGGTAAACAAAATTGTAAAAGAAAATTTAGAGACTGAATATGAAGGCTATTCTCAGATTTATATGTGTTCTAGCGCTTATTGTTATTTTTCCATATTTAACTTCGCCAACTATTTCTTATGCAGCTCCTAATAAAAAAGCTCCTGTAGTCGAAGAAATGGACGAGGATATGGAAGAGGTTGACGAAATAGATGAAGAAGCTCAACCACAACAAAAAGTTGAAAACAAACAAAAAGATATTGTAGCAAAAGACGAAGAACAAGATGAAGAAGCAGATGAAAATGAAGACATCGATGAAGGCGAAAATGAAGAAGACGAAGAGGAAGAAGAGCCAAAAGAAGACCCTAAAGCACTTGCAACAGAACTTGAGTCTTTAATAAACTCAAAAAAATGGAATGAAATAAAAGCCATTGCTGATAGATATTCTGCAGCGGGCGGTGAAAATGATTTATATAATNNACGAAAAATGCAGACCCAAAAAAAGCCTTAAATTATTTAAAAAAAGTCAAGGCAAATTCAAAATCTAAGTATGCAAAAAAAGCTTCTTCTGCATATACTTCCTGCTTAATTAAAGCGTATATGAAAACTTTTATTATTTTAATAGTTATAGCAGGATTGGCTGTTGGCGTTGTAGTTAAACGCATAACATCAAATAAACCTAAAACCGTAGAAATTAATTTAGAAGA
>LXOW01459296.1_pt1 | contig 26460 bp, 20 predicted proteins | sample 1368591 | NCBI WGS metagenome assembly LXOW01 (sample SAMN04884650, study PRJNA319009) | bovine gut metagenome | isolation source: Cow rumen | host: Bos taurus | place: Italy: Legnaro (PD) | collected 2014-07-09
CTCGTCGGCAGCGTCAGATGTGTATAAGAGACACGCTCTATACCAAGCGCCGCTATACGATGGCCAGCAGGGATGCTTACGAGTGGGTGGTCAAGGGTATGCGTGCTTCTGCCATGGGAGGCACCTGTAAGGCTTTGGCACATTATGACTTCGTGGCGTGCGGCAAGACGGGTACAGCCCAGAACCGAGGCCACGACCACTCCGTCTTCATGGGCTTCGCTCCGATGGAGAATCCTCAGATTGCCGTCGCTGTCTATGTGGAGAACGGTGGATGGGGTGCTACTTACGGTGTGCCTATCGGAGGTCTGATTATGGAACAGTATATCAAAGGAAAACTCTCGGAGGCATCAGAGCATCGGGCTTCCGAGATACAACATAAACGAATAGCGTATGGCTCCGTCGAAAGGTAAAAGCAACAGCGTGCTACGTTCACTGGACTGGTGGACCATTGGCATCTACCTTGCCCTGCTGACATTCGGTTGGGTGAGCGTCTGTGGTGCCAGTTACACGTATGGTGATACTGACCTGTTCAGTCTGTCTTCCCGTTCAGGAATGCAGATTGTGTGGATTGGTACGTCCATCACCCTGGGCTTTGTCATCCTCATGCTCGACGACCGTTTCTACGACACCTTCTCGTTCGTCCTATATGGTCTGTTGCTCATCCTGCTTTTTGCCACCATCTTCAATCCCTATTCCATCAAAGGCTCCCGATCGTGGCTGGTGTTAGGTCCTTTGCGACTGCAGCCTGCTGAATTTGCGAAGTTTGCGACGGCGTTAGCCCTGGCGAAGTTCATGAGCACCTATGGCTATGATATCCATAAGTGGAAACATTTTGCCATTACGCTGGCGTTGATTCTAGTGCCAATGATGTTTATTGTCCTCCAGCGTGAGACGGGTTCAGCCCTGGTCTATCTGGCCTTCTTTCTGATGTTCTATCGTGAGGGAATGCCAGGTTCTATCCTTTTCACAGGTGTTGCTGCCATCGTCTATTTCGTGGTAGGCATCCGTTTTGAGAATACCATGCTGTTCGAGACGCCGACCTCCGTCGGTAAGTTCACCGTGCTGTTCCTTATACAGGTCTTCACGGCTGCCATGGTATATATTTATTGCAAGAACCGTTCGCTGATGTTGCAGATACTCTTGTCATGTATCGGCATCACGTTGCTTGCTGTTCTGGCGTCAGTCTATATTGAGCCGTTCGATGTGGTGTGGGTACAGCTTGTGCTGATGGTGCTGTTGATAGGCTGTCTTTTGTGGCAGGCCATAGGTACACGCATCCGTAACTATTACTTCATCACGCTCTTTGCCATTGGCTCCATGGGCTTTTTCTACTCGGCCGACTACGTGTTGAATAACGTCATGGAACCCCACCAACGCACACGTATCAATGTGCTCTTGGGACTGGAGGAAGACCTAAAGGGTGCCGGCTATAATGTCCATCAAAGTGAGATAGCCATTGGTTCTGGTGGATTGGAGGGAAAGGGATTCCTGAATGGTACGCAGACCAAGTTGAAATACGTGCCTGAGCAGGACACAGACTTCATCTTCTGCACCGTGGGCGAGGAGGAAGGCTTTGTCGGCTCTGCTGGTGTGCTGTTGCTGTTCCTGGCCTTGATACTACGTCTGATTGTAATGGCCGAACGTCAGCCTTTCCGTTTCGGACGTGTCTATGGCTATAGTGTGGCGTCCATCTTCCTGTTCCATGTGTTCATCAATGTGGGAATGGTGCTCGGTCTGACACCTGTTATTGGTATTCCTTTGCCGTTCTTCAGCTATGGTGGCTCCTCGTTGTGGGGCTTCACCTTCCTGCTATTTATCTTCCTGCGTATCGATGCAGGAAGAAATCTCGTCAGGAGCTAACCGATACCCCAAACTGATAACCCATAACTACTTTGACAACCTGACGCCGATGTTGGCAATGCCAGGCAGATTCTCCCTCTTCATGAAGTGTCGTACGCGAATGTTCAGTGTGTCGCCGGCGTTCAGGCGAAGCGTGGTCAGGTGAAGGTTGTACTGATAATAGCTGAGGCCGCGCCCCTTTACGGTACCGTTTTTGTCAATCAACCTACAGTTCAGCGTATCCGTACGTAGTAGGTGCTGGGGCCTGATTTCCTGTTCCACGACTAGGAAAAGGCTCTGGAAGGGGAAATCGTCATTGATGCGCAGTCCTATCTCCTCCTTGTAGTTGTAGGAAGCCTTAACCACGATGTCCTTGAAGAAGAGTGTGTCGTTACGCTCCCATCCATCCAGTGGAGTCGATTCGTAGTGGTAGTAAATGGTATCACGGTCGCACGCGACAAATGCCAGTGCGACCGTAATCCAAATGAGTATGTAGATTTTCTTACTCCTTTGCATCCTTTTTTTTGAAGTCGTTGCGACCTTTTTTAGGAGAAGCCTCCCTTCTCTCTCCTCTCTCGTCTCTTCTCTCTCCTTTTTCCTCTTTCCTTTCTCCTCTATTCTTCGGCTTACGCTTTTTCTTCTTCTTCGCCTTGTCGAATCGGTTAATGCTTTCCTGTGTGGCCAGGTCAATGGGCCCGTTCGTTTCCTGTATCTGTCCGTCTTCCTGCAGCGATTCCGGTTTCTCGCCCAGTCTGTTCAGTTCGATGACGGCCTTGGCCCTTTCGGCGCTGATAACCTCCAGGTTAGCAGCAATATTCTTATCGGTAGAGTAGGTTACCATGCCTGCCAGGATATCGCTCTTGAAGAAATAGTAGTCCGCATCCTGTGTCTGGAGAATAACCTCTTTGCTGGGTAGTTGACGACCAGCCTCCATGTAGTTATCGACCTCGTAGTTCAGACAGCACTTTAGCTTCGCGCACATACCAGCCAGTTTCTGCGGATTGAGTGAGATGTCCTGGAAACGGGCGGCAGCAGTCGAGACACTCGAGAAGTTCTTCATCCAGGTAGCACAGCAGAGTTCACGTCCGCAAGGACCCGTACCACCGATGCGTCCGGCTTCCTGACGGGCACCAATCTGCTTCATCTCAATGCGCACATGGAAGGCGGCAGCCAGGTCCTTGATGAGCTGGCGGAAATCCACGCGCTCGTCGGCAATGTAGTAGAAGATAGCCTTCTGTCCGTCGCCCTGATACTCTACGTCGCCAATCTTCATCTGAAGGCCCAGTCCTTTGGCTATCTCGCGGCTTTCAATCATCGTGTCGTGCTCGCGGGCTTTCGCTTCACGGAACTTGTCCATGTCTATCTGGCGGGCAATACGGTAGATGCGTTTGATGTCCTCGGCACTCTTAAGGTTGGCCTTCTTTAGCTGCAACTTCACCAGTCGTCCAGTCAGCGTCACCACGCCGATGTCATGGCCCGGGTTGGCTTCCACGGCTACGATGTCGCCCTTCTTCAGCGGCAGGTTGTTCACGTTGTGGTAGTAGCCCTTGCGGGTATGCTTGAACTGTACCTCCACCAGGTCCGTCGTGTCGGCATTGCCGGGCACGTCGGCCAGCCAGTCATAGGTGTTCAGCTGTCGGTCCTGTCGTCCGACGGCAGCCTTACACAGCCCTCGGTCGCAGCCCGTTATGATGTCATATTCTTTGTTTTTATCCATATATTCGAACCCCCTAAGTTAGGGGGGTGGGGGTCTGAACAAGCGGAATCAGACTTAATTATTGTTTATAGAATATTGTATTAGGAGCCTGCGCCTGTTCAGACCCCTGTCGCCCCCTAACTTAGGGGGCTTTAGTAATCAGTAGCATAATCATCTGCAGGGCGAAGTCGAAGAACACAATCTTCGCGTTGGCATTCTGGCCGATGTCACGCAGGGCACGATCGGCCAGTTCCGTCATAGGGATGACGTTTGCCTCGTTGATGAAGCGGGCGAAGTTCTTTGCGAAGTCCTCCTCGTCCTGCGTCATGTAGCACAGCTCTTCGCGCTGGAAGTTGTACATGAAGTTCTCGCGCACCAGCTGCAGGAAGTACTCCAGGAAGCGCTTCTGCTTCTCACGTCCCATGCCGGCCATCGTCTCGCTCCACCGCTTCAGGTCGTTCACGCGGCGCTGGTAGGCCAGTCGCATCAGCATCTTGAACAGGTCGAAGAACTGCTCCTTCTCGCTGCCGGCCTCAATCTCCTCCAGTGCCTTCAGCCAGTTGCCGTTGGCGCGTCGTGCTATGCTGGTGGCGTTGGCCTCGCTCAGTCCGCGGCGTTCCATGAGTGCCTCTCTGATGCTCTCGTCGTCAATCTTCCTGACGTCGATGCGCTGCACACGGCTGCGGATGGTCTCCAGCAGTTTGTCCGGCTCCTCACACACCATCAGGAAGACGGTCTGCTGCGGCGGTTCCTCGATGAGCTTCAGCAGTTTGTTGGCACATTCTATGTTCATGCGCTCCGGCAGCCAGATGATGCTCACCTTGTAGCCGCCCTGGCTCGACTTCAGTGACAGGGCGTGTACCAACGCGTCGCTCTCGCCGGCCGTGATGATGGCCTGCTGGTTCTCGCCGCCCATGGCACGCATCCATTCATCCATCGTGAAGTAGGGGCCTTGCATGATGAGCTCGTGCCATTCCCGTGCAAAGTCGAGGCTCACGGGCTTGTGGTCGCTGCCCATCGACGGCAGCTTGATGGTCGGGTAGGTGAAGTGCAGGTCCGGGTGCTGCAGGTTCTTCAGCATGGTCGACTCCTCGCCGACGACCGTCTCGCCGAACATGCCCGTCGTCCGAGGTCTTAACAGGTAGCATCCGAAGGCTACGGCCAGTGCCAGCTTGCCGCTGCCTGCCGGTCCGCAGAGCATCAGGGCATGTGGCAGACGTCCTTCGTCCACCAGCTGCAGCAGTCGTTGCTGCACGTCCTTCTGTCCTATTACCTCGTCGAACGTCATTGCTGAAGCCTTCTTGCAATCTCTGCCACGCTCTCCACGGCCGACACCGTGTAGAAGTGGATGTTCTTCACACCGTGCGCATACAGCTCCTGACACTGCGACGTGGTCCACTCAATGCCCAGCTGGCGTGCCTCGTCGTCCGTCTTGCACTTCACGATTTCCTTGGCCAGCGCCTCGGGAATGTCGCAGTGGAACGTCTTGGGCACCACCGTCAGCTGGCTCAGCTTGGCAAACGGCTTGATGCCGGGGATGATGGGGATGGTGATGCCCATCGCCCGTGCCTTCTCCACAAACGTGAAGTACTTCTCGTTGTCGTAGAACAGCTGTGTCACCGCATACTGCGCTCCCAGGTCCTGTTTCTCTTTCAGGTACTGCATGTCCATCTCCAGGTTGGGTGCCTCCTCATGCTTCTCAGGATAGCAGGCCACGCCGAAGTCGAACTTCGTGCCGGGGTGCTTGATGGGCGTGCCGTCGGCGAAGAATCCCTCGTTGAAACGCTGCACCTGTCGGATCAGGTCCGTCGTGTGGGCATGACCGCCGGGTGTGGGCACGAACCGGCTGTCCTCCTTGGCCTTGTCGCCGCGCAGCAGCATCAGGTTGCGGATGCCCAGGAACTGCAGGTCCAGCAGCTCGTACTCAATCTCCTCGACGGTCCTGCCGCTGCAGATGACGTGCGGCTCCACGGGGATGTTGTACTTCTGCTGTATGGCGGCAGCGATGGCCACCGTGCCAGGGCGCCGACGGACGCGTAGCCGTTCAAACTGTCCGTCCGCCAGTTCCCGATAGACGTATTCCGAGTGGTGGGTGGTGATGTTGATGAAGGCCGGGTTGAAGGGCACCAGCTTGTCGATGGTGCTGAACAGTCCCTCCGTACCGTTGCCTTTCAGGGGCGGCAGCACCTCGAACGAGAAACGCCGCGTGTCGCCTTCCTGTTGTATGATGTAGTCTGCTATTGTAGTCATCTTGATGCTGATATGCACATTTGGGTACAAAGGTAGTGCAAACCGAGCGAAATGCAAAAAAAATTACGATTTATTTTCAATTCCGTGGTGCCGCCTACCTTAGAGATTTTCTCAAATGTACAACATTTTTTTGTTATTCCTGCATTTTCTCAGGAAAAAATACCATGATGACTCAATGACTCAAAGATGCACTGATTGACTCCTATGGGCTTCAAAGGTGCCGGATAACAGGGGGGTAATTTTAGTATGGAAAAAAGGTGGCTGTCCATCATGGATGACCACCTTCTAATATGAAAAAAACTAATTTGTTAGAATGTCACTTTTGGAAGCGGAAGATGCGGAACGACATAGGAGGCAGCTCGTCGCGCAGTCTAGACATCTTATCGATCTCCTTGATGACTGTCTCACCCTTGATGGGCGTGATGAACTCCGGACGGCTGATACTATTCTCGTCGTCCATGCCGTCGTGGCAGAGCGTCAGTACGTCGGCAATGCGGTCGCCCTTCATGCCTGTAAGGTTGAACTGTACCATCTGACCTGTCTTCGAGGTGTTGGCAATTTTGATGATGACCTCACCCGTCTTGGCATCGTAGGCTGCCGAGGCGAAGAGTCCGTTCTGACCTTCCTGATTAGCCACGGGTTTCTTGTTCATGGTGGCTTGCAGCACATTGGTGCCGGCATTGGTGGCGTACATCTGCTGCACGTAGTAGCTGACGGTCTTGAACATCTGGGTATTGTCGTACCATATCTGGTCGGGACGCCACTGCCACCCGTCCACATGAGCGAAGAGTGGGGCAGGGGTGGTCATCCATACCACGTCGGCATTACGTTCGAACCCTGTCATGAAGGCAGCCTCGAGCAGGGCAGCCTCGTAGTGGTTCCACTTCTTGCCCTTGCCGTGGCAGGCATACTCGCCAGCAAACACCTTCGGACCCTTGCGGTCGTAGCTGTCGTAGCGCAGGCCGTGGGTAAGGAACCACTGCTCGTCGCGGTAGTAGTGCTCATCCACGAGGTCGGCCTTCTGAGCCTTCATGGCCTTCCAACCGTCTTCAAAGCGGTAGGTGGCATCGGGTATGTCCTCAGGCACGGGGCCGCTAGTGCCGACGATCTTGATGTCGGGATACTTGGCGCGGATGGCGGCTACAAAGGGCTTCAGACGCTCATAGTAGAACTCGCCCCACTGCTCATTGCCCACACCGATGTACTTCATGTTGAAGGGGGTGGGGTGTCCCATGTCAGCACGTACCTTACCCCACTTGGAGTCGGCAGGGCCATTGGCAAACTCGATGAGGTCGAGACAGTCGTCAATGTAGGGCTGCAGTTCGTCCATAGGCACGTGGGCACTCTCCTTCTCCCAGTTCTGGTACTGACAGGCCAGTCCGACGCTGAGGATGGGCAGCGGCTCGGCGCCGATGTCTTCGGAGAGCTGGAAGAATTCGAAGAATCCCAGACCGTACGACTGGTAGTAATCAGGATAGTAGCGGTAGTCGAACGTGTGCTCCCAGCGGTTCTGGTTGAGCGGACGGTTCTCTACGGGTCCTACAGTGTTCTTCCATTGGTAGCGTGTTTCAAGGTCTGTACCCTCGACAATGCAGCCGCCAGGGAAGCGGAAGATGCCTGGCTTCAGATCGGCCAGTGCCTGTGCGAGGTCACGGCGCATGCCGTTCTCACGTCCCTTGAAGGTGTTAACGGGGAAGAGCGAGATGTGTTCCAATGCCACTTTCTTTTCACCCTTCAGGAAGATGCGCAACTTGGCGTGCTTGAAGGTGATGGGCGATGTCAGCATGACGCTGTATTTCTTCCAGTCGGAGGAGGTAATGGTGAGTTCCTGCTCGACAAATTCCTGATGCTCGTCCATGGAGTTCTCGTCGATGAGTTGTATGCGGATGGTAGCAGCACCCTTGGGGGCCTTTGCCCACACGGAGAAGCGGTACTGTTCGCCCTTCTCGACGCCAATGCCGAAATAACCCTCGTTCACCAGTCCGGTGCGTCGCTCCTGATGGTCAGGGGCGGAAAGTACGACATAGTGGGGACAACGATCGAAGGGTCCGTCATCCTCGACCTCGACATCGCCGAAGGCCTGCCAGCCCATGAGGTGCTGGGGGAACTCGAACGAGCGGTTCTTTACCAGTTCACCATACAGACCGCCGTCGGCAGCGTAGTTGATATCCTCGAAGAAGATACCGTACATGGTTGATTGGATGGGAGCACCAAGTTTCTTGGTGTTGACGTCAATAACGTTAGGCTGGGCACTTGCTGAGAGTGCCGCTGTCAGTGCGATGGCACAGGTTAGTAAGCGGTAGTTCATTTCTTTTTGTTTGGGTATTTTATAGTTTGTCGGACAAAATTAGTTAAAATATGCGAGAAAACAAATTTTTTTCCATTGAAATGTATTATATTTGTAACAAATTAACGAATTACGGATTAAAACTTTATTATTGTCATTACATTATGAAGAGAATTCTTATAACTGAAGACAACGACAGCAACTATCTGCTGATGACCTATGTCCTGAAGGGACACTACGAGTACGAAAGGGCACGCCACGGCAAGGAGGCTGTTGAAGAGGTTGAGAACGGTTCCTACGACATGGTGCTGATGGATCTGCGCATGCCCATCATGGACGGCTTGCAGGCATCGCGTCTAATCAAGGAGAAACATCCTAACCTGCCAATCATTGCACTGACTGCTAATGCGTTCGATAATGACAGGCAACGTGCCTTGGAAGCCGGATGCGATGAGTTTCTTGCCAAACCGGTTAGTCATGACGACTGCCTTGCAATGATTGCCAAGTTCATTGGGGAGTAGTCAAGAGGATGGACCACCATACAAGAACCAATCATATACAAAGTATTTCACGGATTATACGGATATTCTAAGCTTCTGATTACCAGTAGGGCTTAAATCCGTAAAATCCGTGAAATTTGTTATGAGAGATTCTCTCTGACTTCTTCAGAAAACGTTATTTTACAACAATAACCAGGTACTTGCTGTTGTTCCAGAACTGTGAGGGGTTGGTAATCTGCAGCACGTACTGACCGTTGGCGTCCTTCTCCAGTGAGTAGCTGCCGGCAGGGTGTGAGGTTTTGATCTCAGCCTTGTTGGAGTAGAGCTTGATTTCCTTAGTGGTACGGATGTCAATCTTGGTGAAGTACTCGTTGTTGTAACTAGTGCTCACCTTTGCCTTCTTGAACAAACCACCACCGTCCAGGATGCCTTGGTTCTTCAGTTCCTTCTTCGTGCCGAATACGAAGTAGGCTGTATTCAGCTCACGGTCCTGAGTAGAGATGGTCTGCTGCTGCTGGGTGTTGGTCTCAGTGAGTGTCTCCACGTCGGTGTTCAGTTCCGTAACGCGCTGGTTCAGCTCGGCAATGTGGATATTCTTCGACTCCAGTTCTGCCTGCAGCTCAGCAATCTGCTGGTCCTTCAGCTCCAGTTCCTTTGTCAGGTTATCGATGGCTTTCTGCAGGGCATCAGCTTTCACGTTGCTGTTCTTCATCTGCTGCTGCAGCTTTGCGATGAGTGCACGGTTCTGCTCCATTGTTGTCTGGATGAACTGCATGTTCTCGCGGATGCGTGCTGTGGCATTGGTTCCCTCGCCGGAGCGGGCCAGGTTAACGCGACCCTCGGCCTCGTTGATAACACGGAAGCCCTCTTCAATCTCGTTGAAGGTGGACATCATGTCGTTCAGCTCGTTGTCGCGCTGAGCGATAATCTGATTCAGGGAGTCACGCTCCTGAATGGCACGCAACTCTGCATCGCTGTTCTTGCCTAAGTTGCAAGATGCCAGTGCTACGCAGCACATGGCAAATACAAATACTTTTTTCATAATGCTTAAATTAATGATATCTTCTTTTTTAATGTTTAATGTCAATCTTTCAATTTCCCTGCAACCACTACGACAATTTCGCCTTTGGGAGGTGTCTGTGTGAAATGGCTGATGAGTTCTGCCAATGAGCCTCGGCGACTCTCCTCATGCACTTTTGAAATCTCGCGGCACACGCTGGCCTGACGCTCTTCGCCGAAGACCTCTGACAACTGTTGCAACAGTTTTAGCAGACGGTAGGGCGACTCGTAGAACACCATAGTGCGTTGTTCCTCGCGCAGTGCCTCGATGCGACTTTGACGGCCTTTCTTGGGTGGCAGGAAACCCTCGAAGCAGAAGCGGTCACTGGGCAGGCCGCTTGACACGAGTGCAGGCACAAATGCCGTAGCACCTGGTAGCGTTTGTACCTCGATGCCGGCACGGACGGCCTCACGCACAAGGAAAAATCCTGGGTCGCTGATGCCTGGTGTTCCAGCGTCGCTGATGAGGGCGATGGTCTGTCCGCCTCGCAGCCGTTCCACGATGCCGGCACTGGTGCCATGCTCGTTGAACTTATGGTGCGACATCAGATGGTTCTGAATGTCGTAGTGCTTCAGCAGGATGCCCGATGTGCGGGTGTCCTCAGCCAGCACGAGGTCGGCCTCCTTCAGAATCCTGATGGCCCGCAGCGTCATGTCCTCCATGTTCCCCACGGGCGTGGGTACTATATATAATATGCCCATACAGCGGTCAAAGGTACGATATTTTGTTGAAGTGTGGAAAGAATTTACTGTTGCTTAACTTTTTTTACCTTTTTACCTTTTTAAATTTTTACCATTTTTTACTACCTTTGAGACTTCGCCTCTTAAGTAGGATGCATCTCGGAAATAAAAATAAATAGCATTTATTTTGTATTTCGCTCGATTTTCACTACCTTTGTGGCGTTATGACAGAAAACATAGGGGGAGAGGCACGCCGTCCCGGACGAATAGAAGTGGTGTGCGGCTCGATGTTCTCGGGCAAGACGGAGGAACTCATCCGTCGTATGCGGCGTGCGGAATTTGCACGGCAGAAGGTGGAGATCTTCAAGCCTGCCATTGACACACGCTATAGTGATGAGGATGTGGTCAGCCACGACCAGCATGCCATACCTTCGACGCCCATCGACTCCTCTGCCAGCATCCTGCTACTGACGAGCGACATAGACGTGGTGGGCATTGACGAGGCGCAGTTCTTCGACATGGGACTGGTGGAGGTCTGCAACGAGCTGGCCAATCGTGGTATCCGCGTCATCGTGGCAGGTCTCGACATGGATTTCCGTGGCGTGCCCTTCGGTCCGATGCCTGCCCTGTGTGCCATTGCCGACGACGTGACAAAGGTACATGCCATCTGCGTGAAGTGTGGTAATCTGGCCTACGTCAGCCACCGTATTGTCGATGACGAGCGTCGTGTGCTGCTGGGAGAGACGCAGGAGTACGAACCCCTCTGTCGTGAGTGTTACAAGGCGGCCTGTGGCCTCAATAATAAATGAGAATTTGAAATGATGAAGGAAACCATTACATTCGACACGGCTGTGCGCTGGCTTATTGGCGCATTGGTAGCCATGGGCATACTCTATCTGCTGAACTACCTGAGCGGCGTGCTGCTGCCTTTCTTCGTGGCGTGGCTGTTGGCCTATCTGCTGTATCCCATCGTCAAGTTCGTGCAGTATAAGCTGCATGTTCCTGGTCGTGTATTGTCCATCATCGTCACACTGGTCTTTGTAACGGCCGTCGTGGCGGGTGTCATGTGGCTTATCATCCCCCCTATGATTGAGCAGTTCCAGAAGCTGGGTGACCTGGCCACTCGTTACATGCAGCAGAATGCACAGATAGCAGACATACCAGAGGCCGTACAGGAGTGGCTCCGTGAGAATCATCAGGTCATTGAGGGATTCTTCTCTAATCTTGACCTTCCTGAAACACTGAAGACCGCCATGCCGCAGGTGTTCAACGTGCTGGGTAAGACGGCGCAGATTATTGTCAGCATCATCGGCTCCTTTATTACCTTATTATATATGTTCTTCATCCTGCTCGACTATGAATATCTGACCAACAACTGGATCAGGATATTCCCCAAGAAGATTCGTCCTTTCTGGCAGGGTGTGGCAAACGACGTGGAGCGTGCCATGAACAACTACATGCGTGGACAGGGTCTTGTAGCACTTACCATGGGTATCCTCTTCTGCATCGGATTCACTATCATCGATTTTCCCATGGCCATCGGTCTCGGCATCATGATAGGCATCATGGACCTGGTGCCCTATCTACACTCGCTGGCACTGATTCCCACGGTGTTCCTGGCGTTGCTGAAGGCGGCCGATACAGGTCAGAACTTCTGGATTATCCTTGTTTCGGCACTGGCTGTATTCCTGATTGTGCAGGTGATTATTGACATGATTGTCACCCCAAAGATTATGGGTAAGGCCATGGGACTCAATCCGGCTATCCTGCTACTGTCGCTTTCTGTATGGGGTGCGCTGCTAGGCTTTATCGGACTGATCATCGCCCTGCCGCTCACCACGCTCGGAATGGCCTACTATAAGCGGTATGTTACAAAGGAGAAAGAGGAAGAAGCGGAAGCTCCAGAATAAAACGGCATCCGTCATGGTAGTCGGTATCCAGAGTTAGGTTACCTTCCAGATGCTGTGCGTGACGCTTGGCCAGGGGCAGTCCGAGTCCGAGTCCTTCGGAAAGGTCATCCACCTTGGTGAAGAACTTGAATATGATTTTGCTATCAGCTTCGGAGATACCCTTTCCTTTGTCTTCCACGATGAAGCGGATGGTACTGCTTGTGCGGCTGATAATCATCGATATGTGCTGGCCGTCAGAGTATTTTGCTGAGTTGTAGAGCAACTCACGCAGACTACGCATAAGGAGCAGTCGGTTGGTACGAATGCAGAAATTGTCATCTACCTCTGTCTGCAGGTTGATTTTAACATGAGGATGCTGCACATAAATAAAACTGATGGCTTCCTTCGCTACGTCGTTGCAGGGTATCTGGTCGAGTTTGTTTCTTTTCAGTTCTTCTGACAGGCCTGTGTCGGAACTGTCGAAGAGCATGAGCACCATGCGGTTGAGCAGTTTCGAGTTGTGGTCCATCATGTCTGTGATGCTTTTCTTCTCTTCTTCTTGTATTCCCTCCTGTTGATTAGCCATTATCTGGGCGAAACCCATGATGATGTTCAGTGGCGTACGAATTTGGTGACTGACGTTCTGAATGAAGGCCGTCTTCTGGCGTTCGGCCTCCTGAGCCATGAGTGTGGCATTGGCCAGTTCCTCGTTTCTCTGTCGTGTCTGTTCACTGGTTGTACGGATGTTTTCCGTATGCGTCTTGAGCGACTGCAGCATCGTGGCAAAGCTGTTCTGCAGGCGTCCGATAGCATCCTCGCGTTTGCTATGATGGATTTCCACCTCCATATTACCCTCAGCAATGCTCTGTGTCTTGTACAACAATTTGGTGAGTGGGCGTATAGTGTGTGTTACGGCCCTGTAGGTCAGCAATAGGATGATGAGCACTCCGACGATGAACAAGGGTATGACGATGTAGGTAAGCCGATGGTAGCCGGCCAGTACGTCACTGTCAGGGCACACGAGGGCGAGGCTCCACTGGGTGCCGTACACGGGTTGGTAGCAGACCAGACAGTCCGCTCCGTTGATGTTGACGGTCATGTGTCCCTCTTTTCCTCCTGTCATCTCATGTCCCAATGCGATGATGTCTGTCTGTCGGCGTGGGTCGGCATTGTCGAAGATGGTATGTAAGAAAAGCATGGTGGAGTCAGGGTGGACTATGTAGCGGCCCAACTCGTCTATCATTATGAAATAGGAGTTGGGGTAGGGCTTTTCTTCTGACATGACCTTCGAGAGCCTTAGCATGGACAGGTCGGAGGAGATGATGCCTGCGAAACGGCCGTCGGCGTAGTGTAACGGCTTGCTGAATGATGCTACGATGCCGTCCAAAGTGAGGTCCAATGAGTCTGCCTCGTCGTAATACAGCACCCAGCAAGGGGTATTCAGGTCGTGGGCTTTCTTATACCATACTTTTTCGAAGTATTCATATTGCTTTTCAATGACACTAACGATGGAGTCCGGCTCCCTGACGGTATATACAGAGAAATATCTGCCGTATTGGGGGAATGAATTCGGTTCCATGCTAATGGAGCAGCCGTCAATGTGCGGGTTCATTCTCACAATGCGATGGGTGAAGTCCAGCAGTGCATCTGGATTCATCTGCTGTTCTACCTGCCAACTGTTGGCCTCTGTGGCTGTGGCGATAGTCATGAGGTTTCGGCTCAGTCGCTGCATGGTGGTGGTTAGCACACTTTGGGCTCGTCCCAAGGCTTCCATTCGTATTAAGTGGCGCGACTGGAAGAAGAGCACGCCCAGCGACAGCACGAATATAGGTGCTGCCAGCAGCAGGATGCCGACGCTGAGTTTTGCTGAGAATGATCTTCTAATGCTGCTAATCATAGGGATGTTTTTTCTTCGTCAGACATGTTTATCAGATTGTTCAACAAATCCGTGATGCGACTGCCGTTCATCTGGATGTTGTCGGCTACATTCTTGCCTTCCTTACTCAGTGCATTAACGTCCTGTTCGATGGCTTCGGCAGGTTCTATCATCTGGTTGGTCATGTTGTGCAGGAAGGCAGTCTTCATGCGGTCTGCCTTCTTGGCCTCTTCGTAGGCTTTGCTCAGACCTTCACCGCGTTCGCGTAACGTGGCAGTCAGTTGCTCCAGTTCGCCGATGTATGTTGACAGTCGCTGCTGCATCTGCTGGAAGTTATTCTGCAGCTGTCCTATTTCGTCCGTATGGTGACTGTCAGGGATAGGTTCGTCGTAGTGTCCCTGACTGATGCGCTGGGCTTTTTCAGTCAGCATCAGTAGGGGCTTCAGTTGGCGGTGGACAACGGCGCGGCTCAACAGGAACATCAGTAGCAGACATACGAAGGTGATGGCCAGAACGTAGTAGGTCAGGCTATTGTAGTCGCCGAAGATATCGTCCTCCGGATAGATGATGCCTGCGCTCCATCCTAGTTTGTCCATCGTGCGTCCAGGCACTGAAGAACGTTCGAAGGACTTGTAGAAAACGTAGTAGTCTGTGCCGTTCATTCGGAAAGGCCGATAGCCTGTCCCACCTGCAATCATTGCCAGTGCAGCCTCCTTGGCAGATTCGTCTTCATCTTTCAGTATTTTTACTGTCTGCACCATCAGTTTGTCATCTTCAGGGTGTACGATGTATTCTCCGTCAGCGTTCAGCAACGTACAGTAGGAGTTGTCGGAAAACTTCGCCTCCTCCACAATGTCCGTTAGCACACTCAACGCCACATCCACGCCAATAACGCCTACGGGCTTGACATTTCCCTTCTGCAGGGAGTCAAAGGGGGCATTATAGATAGGTAGGCTGAAGGTGATCAGCGGCTCTACGTCGGCCTTGACATCGGACAACGGGTTAATCCAGCCTGCCCGTCCCGTCTCCATGGGTTGTGTGTACCATAGCTGCTGGGTGTATGGAGTGTCGCCGAAGGTGTCTGACTGGATCAGTTCGTTTGAGTAGTGATTATCCTTGCCGGGCTTCCGGTGGTAGTATGCCATGAAGAACTGGTGGTCCTTGTAGAAGTCCTCCTTCATGGCAATGGCGCATCCTTGAATATAGGGGCTGGTCTCCACCAGTTTACGACAATATTCGTACACCTTGTCCTGACGGTCCAAATGGGGTAGGAGACTGAAGTAGATATTGCCTGATGCCTGCTCGACGCTCAACATGATGTTGTCAATGCGCTGCACCGTTCCTTCCAACGTCTGCGTTGCTTTCTGCAATGCCTCCTCCTTTACGGCTTTCCGCGAGTAATATAGCATAACACCCATAGATGCCATTAGTAAAAGGCCCATGGCAAAAACTACCATCAGACTAATTCTGACAGACAAGGTTCTACGGATGATTTTAGGTAGTCGTAACATATCGGCAACAAAAGTAGGAAAAAAAACTGGATGTACCAAAAGGTTCACCTTATTTTTTTCTTGTTTTATCGAATAATTTGTATCTTTGCAGCGAATTATTAATCAAAAACCTGACAATATGAAAAGATTATCGTTGGCAATCATCTTTATGTGCTGCATGCTGGCACTGGCTGCACAGAACGTCATCCGTGTGAATTATCAAGGTTCAAGCCCCACCATCAGCGACTTTGCATGGGCTTTCCTCTCCTCCAGTGATGATGAGGAGGAAGAAGACTGTGTCGATGAATCGTTCAACGCCATAAAACAGGCTTGGATTCGGCATCGTAAGGGGCTTCCGCAGGAAGAAGGCGATGTTCTCGCCATTGACCAGAAGAATGGTTTTGTGCTTTATGAGAACAGGTATGAGGAGCACTTGCTGAGGATTGAGATGTGTTACTGGAACGAGGCTGACGGAAAACATAAACTGTTTGCTTACAACGTGGCGTGCTTCTCGAATGGCGAGTATTCTGCTGGTCAATTTGATGGACTGACATTCTATCGCTATGACAATGCTACAAAGAAGATGATTCCATGTTCCGACATTGGTTTCGACGTGGTGTATGGCACGGATGACGGAGTCTGGGTTTCCTACGCGCTGCCGCGTACTGGCAAGGACATCACAGTCACATCGTGGTATAAAAGTGGAAAGAAACAGAAAACGCTGAAGTGGAAAGGACGCCGATTCAGTTATTGAACGGCTTGTTTCCAGGCAAAAAAGAAAGGAGTTGAAACATTTGTTTCAACTCCTTTGCTTTCTGTCGGGATTACTGGACTCGAACCAGCGACCTCGCGCCCCCCAGACGTGTGCGCTACCAACTGCGCTAAATCCCGATCCTAATGATTGACTTCTTTCGAAATCGCGTGCAAAGGTACGACGTTTTTCTGAATCTTGCAAATTTTCCGGGCTTTTTTTCAGGAAAAGTTTTATAATTAATGTTATTTCTTTGGTCAATCATCAAATAATTCGTATCTTTGTGAGTTATTTGTAATATATTATAAGGAATCAAAGATAATTATGCAATATAAAATTACAGCTCCAGGCTTGCTGAACGAGACAGTCAAGTTGCCAGCATCGAAGAGTATCTCTAACCGTGCACTCATCATTTACGCCCTGTCTGGGGGTAAGATTCTACCTGACAATCTGAGTGATTGTGATGATACGGAGGTGATTATCAAGGCATTGGAGCATATGCCAGACGAGATTAACATCAAGGCTGCAGGAACAGCCATGCGTTTCATGACTGCCTACTTGAGTGTGCTGGATGGGCATTGTCATACGTTGACTGGTACTGAGCGGATGAAACACCGTCCCATAGGACTGCTGGTTAATGCGTTACGCGGACTAGGTGCCGACATTGAGTATGTGGGTGAGCAGGGCTTCCCGCCACTACGCATCAAGGGCAATAGTCTGGAAGGCGGTCTGCTGGAGATTCCTGGAAACGTGAGTTCACAGTATATCTCGGCACTGCTGATGATTGGTCCTGCCCTGAAGAAAGGCCTGACACTGCGGCTGAAGGGTGACATCATCTCACGACCCTATATTGACCTGACGCTGTCAGTAATGCACCAGTTCGGGTCGCAGGCTGAGTGGACTGATATTGACACCATCGAAGTAAGTCCATTGCCTTATACGGAGCGTCCGTACTTCATTGAGAACGACTGGAGTTCGGCATCTTATTGGTACGAGATGATGGCGCTGTCGCAGAACGATGACGACGAGGTACGACTGGAAGGACTGATGGATGCCTCGCGACAAGGTGACTCGTCTGTGCGCTATATCTTCAGTCTGCTGGGTGTGAAGAGTACCTTCGGCACCACACAGCCAGGACAGCCTACCACGGTGACACTGCGACGAAGTGGACGTAGCGTGCCACGTCTGGAGTACGACTTCATCAACTCGCCTGACCTTGCACAGACCTTCGTGGTGTGCTGTGCCGTGATGAACGTGCCGTTCCATTTCCGTGGCCTCTCGACACTGAAAATCAAGGAGACTGACCGTATTGCTGCCCTCAAGACGGAGATGCGTAAGCTGGGTTATGTGTTGTATGAGGGAGACGGTACGGAACTCATCTGGAACGGTGAGCGTTGCGAACCTGATTTGGAGGCAGGCATTGACACCTATGAGGACCATCGTATGGCACTGGCCTTTGCACCAGCTGCCTTACGTGTCAAGGGATTGAAAATCAATAATCCCCAGGTGGTTAGCAAGTCGTATCCACGATTCTGGGATGACCTTGTTCATGCGGGATTCTGCATAGAGAGTGAATAGTAGTCAATCGAAAATACATAAGGATAAAATAACAAGGTGAGTTTCGCACTGATAGTCATCATTTCGCTCGTTGTTCTGGGTGTGGTGGCTGCCCTTCTTTCCAGGGGCGGTGCGGATGAACCTATTGTAACCAGCGATCACAATTGTGCTTCGTGCAACAGTAGGAGCGAGTGTAAGTTGGCAGAGGTGATAGAGAAATCTGAGGCCAGTAGCAAGAAGCAGAAGGATTCTCCTGCGTGCGAGGGTACGAAGGTTGTTCCGAAGATGCTTCTAATATTCTTTTCTACATCCCTGCTTTTTGCTTCCTCTTCCTTCCTGATATCCTGTGCCACCAAGAAGAATACTGCGTCTTCGCGCTTCTGGCATTCGTTCCATGCCCGTTATAATACTTATTTCAATGGTTCACAGGCCTTTATTCAGGGCAGTGAAGAACAGGAAAACGGCAATCGTGACAACTACACGGAGCTGTTGCCGCTTTATACCGTAGGCAACAAACAGACACGTACTATCGGTGCAGGGCAGTTTGACCGTGCCATTGAGAAGTCGGAGAAGGCCATTCGTCGCCACAGCATCAAGCGGAAACCAGAGTGGACCAAGGAACGTCGTAAAACGCCCAAGGACATAGAATGGCTGAATCGCAGGGAGTATAACCCCTTCATCTGGAAGGCATGGCTGCTATTGGGTAAGTCACAGTTTCAGAAGGGAGAGTTTCAGGAGGCTGCCGCTACCTTTTCCTATATGAGCAGGCTGTTCGAGACGCGTCCCCACATCAACGGCATTGCGCGAGCATGGCTGTCAAAGAGCTATACGGAATTAGGGTGGCTCTACGAGGCCGAGGACGTAATCCGTAACATGAAGCGTGACTCCATGGACTTCAGGGCTGTGAAGGACTGGGACTATGCCTATGCCGACTACTACATACGTTCTGGTCAGTATGCAGAGGCCGTGCCCTATCTGCGAAAGGTCATCAAGCACGAGCGCCGAAGGAAACAACGTGCCCGTGAGTGGTTCATCATGGGACAGTTGCAGGCTTATCTGGGCAACCGTGAGGAGGCCTACCGAGCCTTCAGAAAGGTGTCGCGTATGAGTCCGCCATACGAACTGGATTTCAATGCACGCATCGCCCAGACGGAGGTGATGGCGAAGGGTCAGGCGAAGAAGATGATTAGCCGCTTGCGCCGTATGGCGGCATCGGACAATAACAAGGACTATCTGGATCAGGTGTATTATGCCATTGGTAATATCTATTTGACTGAGCATGACACGCTGAATGCCATCGGTGCCTATGAGACGGGTAACAAGAAGGCCACTCGAAACGGCATTGAAAAGGGTGTCTTGCTGCTGAAGCTGGGTGACCTCTACTGGCAGCTTGAGAAATATAGTGATGCCCATAGATGCTATGGTGAGGCCATTGGATTGTTGGACCGTGACCGTCCTGACTATGAGCAACTGTCGAAACGCTCATTGGTACTGGACGAACTGGTGCCACATACGGAGGCTGTTCATCTGCAGGACTCGCTACAGGAACTGGCTCGTATGCCTGAGGCACAGCGACTGGAAGCCATCGACCGCGTGATTGAGGCATTGAAACAAAAGGAACGCGAAGAGCAGCGTGCACGCGAGGAGGCGGAAGCAGAAAAAATCCTATCCGAACGAGGTGGGGGAACAGGAAGAACACCTGCGGGGACAAACCCTGCAGGAACGACACCAACGGGTACGCAACAATCGACGATGTGGTATTTCTATAATCCACAGGCTGTGAGCCAGGGTAAGCTGACCTTCGAACAACAGTGGGGTAAGCGAGAGAATGTAGATAACTGGCAACGTAGCAACCGTACGGTGGTGAAGATGGATGACGATAGCGGAAACGTCGGCGATAACGAAAACGATGGCGTTGATGATAACGAGAAAGTGAATGGTAACAATGGCGCTGAAGGAATCATCAGTGAGAACGGAGGCGAGGGAAGTATGACGGATTCTACGGCCTTGGACCCCCACAACCGAGAGTACTACCTGGCACAGATACCATTCACTGAGGAACAGATGGAAGCCAGCAATGTGCTGTTGAGCAACGGACTGATGAACGCAGGTGTCATCTTCATGGATAAGTTGGACAACCTGCGAAAGAGTGAGCAGTTCCTGACCAGACTGACACGGTCGTTCCCTGACTACAGCCGTAACGACGAGGCATTGTACCACCTCTTCCTGCTCTATTCGCGACAGGGACGGACGGACGAGGCACAGCTGTGTCTGGACAACATGAAGAGCAGCTATCCTGAGAGCCAGTGGACAATTCTGCTGGATAATCCCTATTTCGTGGAGAATGCCCGTTTTGGCGTACACATAGAAGACTCGTTGTATGCTGCTACCTACGAAGCCTTCCAGGCAGACCGCAGTCGTGAGGTGAAAGCCAACGTACGACTATCGGCCACACGATTCCCCCAAGGTGCACACCGTCCGAAATTCCTCTTCATCGAGGGCTTGATGCTTCTCAACGAAGGTCTGGCTGACTCCTGTTTGACACGCATGAAGGAGGTGGTGGAGAAATATCCTGACAATGAGGTGAGCCCTATTGCTGGTATGATTGTACGCGGTGTGCAGGAAGGAAGAGTGCTGCATGGCGGACACTTCGACATGTCTGACGTATGGAGCCGACGTGATGCCGTGATGAACGAGCATGACTCGACGGCTGTCGATACGCTGAGCACGGAACGTAACACGCGCTTCAACTTCGTGCTGGCCTATCGTCCTGACTCCATCAACGGCAACCAGCTGTTGTATGAACTGGCACGTTATAACTTCACGAACTATCTGGTGCGTAACTTCGAGATTGAGGCAGAGCACGGCGACGGTGTCAGTCGTCTGCTGGTACGTGGCTTCCAGAGTTATGATGAGGTGCGCCAGTATGTGCGTATGCTCTATGACAATCCTCAAATGAAGGAACGGCTGCAAGGATGCAGACACCTGATGATCAGCGACGAGAACCTCTCGAAGCTTGGAAAGTCATTCAGCTATAATGACTATGACGACTTCTATGAGCGTGAACTGGCTCCGCTTGACATCAGCAACCAGCAACTGCTGGGCGATCCTGAAACGATTATCGAGAACGACAACGAAGACGGCGAGGACGATGACGGGAACGATAATGACGACGACTTATTTGGTAACGATGCTCCGATGAACAACGGGGATATTGACTTTGATGAGGACTTCTACAGATGACAAACGGTTTATTATTATGGGCTGACGATGAGATGGAACTGCTCCGTCCCCACCTGCTCTTTCTGGAAAAGAAGGGCTACGAAGTAATCACAGTGACTAATGGTACTGACGCTATTGAACAGTGTCAGCAGCATAACTTCGACCTTGTGCTGCTTGACGAGATGATGCCAGGATTGTCTGGCCTTGACACCTTGCAGCGTATCAAGGAAATTGCTCCCTCTGTGCCTGTTGTCATGGTGACAAAAAGCGAGGAGGAGGATATCATGAATCAGGCTATTGGCCGCAAGATTGCAGACTACCTCATTAAACCTGTTAATCCCAACCAGATATTACTGACGCTGAAGAAGAACATCCATCGTAAGGAGCTGGTCAGCGAGGAGACACAGAGCGGTTATCAGCAGCAGTTCCAGCAGATAGCCATGCAGATTATGGACTGCCGCACGTGGGAGGATTGGGTTGAGATATACAGGAAACTGGTTCACTGGGAACTGGAACTCAGCGATACGCAATCGCCGATGACGGAGATGCTCCAGATGCAGAAGGAAGAGGCTAACCTTGGATTCGCGAAATACGTGAAGAAGAATTATCTGGACTGGTTAGAGGTTAGGAGTAAGGGGCAGGAGACACTGAGGATGTCCCCAGACATTTTCAAGACCAGCATCTTCCCGCGTCTGAATGCTGGCGAGAAGGTCTTCATGGTGGTGTTTGATAATTTCCGTTACGACCAGTGGAAAATACTGGAACACGAGTTGGCTGACTTGTTCGACATTGACGAGCAGCTCTACTGCAGCATCCTTCCAACTGCAACGCAGTATGCCCGTAACGCCATCTTCTCAGGTCTCATGCCTGACCAGATAGCGCGTATGTTCCCAGACCTGTGGGTCGATGAGGACGAAGAGGAAGGCAAGAACCTCAATGAGGCCCCCCTCATTAAGACACAGTTGGACCGTTACCGTCGGCACAACACCTTCTCGTACCATAAAATCAACACATCGACTGAGGCAGAGCGATTCCTGGCACAACTGAAGGCATTGGTGAAGAACGACCTGAATGTTGTGGTGTTTAACTTCATCGACATGCTTTCACATGCCCGTACTGAATCGAAGATGGTACGTGAACTGGCTAACAATGAATCGGCCTATCGTAGCATCACGCTCTCGTGGTTCCGTCATTCGGTGGTCAGCGAGCTGTTCCGTGAGCTTGCCCAGAGCGATTACACCATACTTATTACGACTGACCACGGTTCCATTCGCTGCACGAAACCAGAGAAAATCATAGGTGACCGTAACACTAATACCAATCTGCGCTATAAACTGGGAAAGAACCTCGGTTACGACTCGAAGGACCTCTTTGTCATCAAAGACCCTAAGAAGGCGCAGTTGCCCGCTCCGAACCTCTCGACCAGTTATGTGTTTGCCACTGGCGATTCGTTCTTTGCCTATCCGAACAACTACAACTATTACGTCAGCTATTATAAGGATACCTTCCAGCATGGTGGCATCTCTATGGAGGAGATGATCATACCTTTGGTTACCATGAAGGGTAAGAAACGTTGAGTATAAAAAGTGTACTGAATATGATAATACAAAGCATAGATACCATCCGCGAGGCTGCTCGCGAGTTTATCAGTCAAATGGGCGACCACCGCGTGTTTGCCTTCTACGGCAAGATGGGCGCAGGTAAGACGACCTTCGTCAAAGCCATCTGTGAGGAGTTAGGCGTTGAGGACGTCATTACATCGCCCACGTTCGCCATCGTGAATGATTATTCTTCTCCTTCCACCCAGATCTACCACTTCGACTTCTATCGTATCAAGAAGCTGGAGGAGGTTTATGACATGGGTTACGAGGATTATTTCTACAGTGGAGCACTCTGCTTCATCGAGTGGCCAGAGCTCATAGAGCCGCTGCTGCCCGATGATGCCGTACGTGTAACCATCGAGGAACAGCCCGATGGCACACGTACCGTCAGTTTCTAAAAAAGGGGAGAACGGGTTAAAGGTTCTCCTCCTGGTAATCTAAATCAGCTTGAACGACGAAGAATACATCAGCGGCTTTATACTGCTGGTGGCCTTCATCGTTGGCCATCTTACACACACCTTCGGCAACTTGCTGAAGGTCAATGTCAATCTCATCATCACTGCTCTCTAACAGCCCACTCTCGTAGTAGTACTCTACAATGAGGTCCATCAGGTAGTGGATGTCTTCTGTAGAGTATTGCTCCTTCAGGTCGGCTGGTAGTTGCTGCATGATGTACTCCGCCTCGCGGGCATCATCCTCTTGATCGAGGCGGAGTTCTTCTTCAAGGTTTGCCATAGGTTAGAGCAGTGCTTTGAATTTCTCCTCGAGGGTGGCTTTTGATACGGCACCTACCACCTTGTCAACAATCTCACCGTCTTTCATGAAGATGATGGTGGGGATGTTACGGATGCCGAAGTCGGCTGCCATGTCCTCATTTTCCTCAACGTCACACTTTCCAACGGTAATCTTGCCGTCGTACTCATTGGCGAGTTCTGAAATGATGGGGCTGATCATGCGGCAGGGGCCACACCATGTTGCCCAGAAATCTACTACGAGCGGCTGCTGACCGTTCTTCAGGCTCTCAAAGTTCTCACTTGAAATCTTTACTTCCATAATTCAAAATTTTTAATTATTAATGCTTGATTTTTAATTTATGTGATAGTCCATACCTTCTGTCTGTTCGATGAAGTGAAGCAGGTAAACCGTTAGGTCAACCTTCGATTTCCGGCTCTCCATCAGTACCTCATGCTTGCGTTGCGAGTCATGTAATTGGAAAAAGAGTTTCGTCTTACCAGGACTGTCATCAATGATACCACTTAATTCGCTGACTGTCTCATCATTGATCATGTCCGTGTTCAGGGTGATGGTCAAGTGATCAATGGCATTTTCCTTGACCGTCTGAAGATACTCAATCTTCTGGATGCGGAATTCTTTTTGATTACTGTCTCTCCAGCGCTGCTGCAGTTTGCCACTGATGCATAGTGATGCGCCTTCGGTGAACCAACTGTTCCAGCGGGGCCACTCCTCACCGAAGAGTGCCAGCTCACCTGAACCGTTGAAATCCTCAAGAGTGACGAAGCCACAGGGCTTACCGTTCTTGGTGAACTTCGACTGAACACTGGTGACGATACCTCCGATGATAATATCCTCGCGGTCCGTAATGTTTGCCACGTTGGCTAATTCAGCACATGGTGTGTTGCAGAGATGGTCCAGTATGATGCGGTATTCATCTAACGGATGGGCGGAAAGGTATATGCCTACCAAGTCTCGTTCCTTGTTCAGTCGTTCAACAGCACTCCATGCTTCACCCTTGGGGATTGGTGGTGTGGCAATTTCCACGGCATTGTCACCACCAAAGAGCGAGTTACGCATCTCTTGCTGTTCCAGTTGGTAGTTATTGCCATAACGTAGCAGTGTATCAATGAATTGCTCCCCTTTGGCGTTTGTAGCGAAGAAATCCTCGCGCTTGATGCCGAAGCTGTCGAAGCCGCCGCTCAGGGCAAGACTTTCTAATGCCTTACGGTTGACGGCCGACAGATTGATACGTTGTACGAAGTCGAAAATGTCCTTGTAGGGACCATTCTTTTCGCGTTCGTTGATGATGGCCTCTGCCACGCTGTCGCCCATACCCTTGATGGCTGCCAGACCAAAACGGATGTCACCATGGTGGTTCACACCGAACTTCTCGTACGACTCGTTCACGTCAGGTCCCAGTGTGTTGATCTTCATCTGTTTACACTCGTCCATCAGTTTCGTGATTTCCGTAATCTGGTCGCGGCGTCGGCTCATGATGGCCGCCATGAACTCGGCAGGATAGTTGGCCTTGAGGTAGGCTGTCTGATAGGCCACCCATGAGTAGCAGGCAGCGTGCGACTTATTGAAGGCATACGAGGCGAAGGCCTCCCAGTCGGCCCAAATCTTCTCCAGTACTTTGGGGTCGTGGCCGTTCTTCTTGCCACCCTCGATGAACTTCGGCTTCATGGCATCGACAATGTCCTTCTTCTTCTTACCCATCGCCTTACGCAGGGCATCGCTCTCACCTCGGGTGAAGTCTGCCAACAGACGGCTCAGCAACATCACCTGCTCTTGATAGACGGTGATGCCGTAGGTGTCCTTCAGGAACTTCTCCATCACGGGGATGTCGTAGGTGATGGGTTCCTCGCCATGCTTACGCTTGATGAACTGCGGTATGTAGGCCATAGGACCAGGTCGGTAGAGGGCATTCATGGCGATAAGGTCCTCGAAGACGGTGGGCTTCAGCTCGCGCAGGTATTTCTGCATGCCGGATGACTCAAACTGGAACGTGCCGATGGTACGTCCCTGCTGGTAGAGCTCGTAGGTCTTCGGGTCGTCAATGGGTATGTGGTCGAGGTCAATGTCGATACCTCGTGTTCGCTTGATGTTGGCGCACGCCTCCTTCATCTCGGAGAGGGTCTTCAGTCCGAGGAAGTCCATCTTGATGAGACCAGTGGATTCGATAACGTGACCGTCATACTGCGTACAATTGGTCTTCGTGTCCTTGAAGTCAGGGTCGTCGGCCGTAGATACCGGCACGTGTTCGCTGATGGGGTCTCGGCAGATGATGAAGCCGCAGGCATGGATACCAGTGCCACGTACGGTACCCTCCAGCATGCGGGCATACTTGATGGTATTACGCAGAGCAGGGTCGGCCGATGCTTCAGCTTCACGTAACTCCGCCACAGCCTTGATGGCATTCGTCAGGTTCATCTTCGGTGTCTTTCCGTCAACATCGGGCAGACGGTCGGGGATGGCCTTGCATAATGCGTTGGATGTGGCAATGGGCACTTTCTCTACGCGTGCCACGTCCTTGATGGAGTTCTTGGTGGCCATCGTCGCGTAGGTAATGATGTGTGCACAATTCTCATGTCCATATTTATCCTCCACCCACTTGAGCACTCGACCTCGACCGTCGTCATCGAAGTCGGTATCAATATCAGGCAGCGAGATACGGTCGGGATTCAGGAAACGCTCAAACAGCAGGTCGTATTTCAACGGGTCAATCTTCGTGATACCCAGACAATAGGCAACGACAGAGCCTGCGGCTGAGCCACGTCCAGGACCTACCATCACGCCTAACTCGTCACGAGCCGAGTTGATGAAGTCCTGCACAATCAGGAAGTAACCTGGGAAACCCATGGTCTTCATGATGTGCAACTCAAACTTCACACGTTCCTCCACTTCCTGGGGCAGCGGGTCTCCATAGATTCTGCGGGCCCCTTCGTAGGCCAGTTTTGCCAAGTAGTCAGCCTCGAACTTGATGCGGTACAGCTTGTCATAGCCACCCAGCTTCTTGATTTTCTT
>LXOW01218146.1_pt1 | contig 26417 bp, 19 predicted proteins | sample 1368591 | NCBI WGS metagenome assembly LXOW01 (sample SAMN04884650, study PRJNA319009) | bovine gut metagenome | isolation source: Cow rumen | host: Bos taurus | place: Italy: Legnaro (PD) | collected 2014-07-09
ACAGGTTCCGGCTGGCGGGATAGGGCCAGGACGTGGCACGTGCGTCAGTAAATTTTCCGTCTTCCGTCTTTTCAACCGTCAGGCATACCCTGACTTCAGGATAAGGGTTGTCACTGCTCAGGCTGGAAGCCCTGCCTTCGCTGCTCTGGTAACTTACGGCAAAATAGTGCCCCGTAGAAATTATGTATGGAGCCCCGCGGTATGCGCTGTTCTGACTGAAAGGATAGAAGCGGGAAGATGAATTCTTCTGTACCGTAGTTTTCCAGTCGTCATCAAGAGTACAGGACATCAGCTGGACCCTCATGGGATAGGAACTGCCGGTTACGTCCTTGTGTTCTACAGACAGCCATATCCTCCCGTCCCGGACAAACGCGACGGGCATTCCGTCCCAGCCACCGTCGGTATGGCAGACTATCCTTTCCTTTCCCCAGCTTTCTCCTCCGTCCTTCGATTCAATGACGGATATATTGTTACCCTTGCTGTTGACGAATGGCAGCCCGTCCTGATTATTGGCCCCGTAAGGCGTATTGTCAGTAAAATAAACCTGCACGGTTCCGTCGGGAAGTTCCAGCACGAACGGCTCCCATGCGCCTTTCTTGGCATTGTCGGACCAGCGTTTGGACATATATACCGCTTTCTGTTCACTCCAGTTCTGCCCGCCGTCGTCCGAGTATGAGACGGCTATGGAGTAGGGATATACCGATGATTTGACTGTGCTGCTGCCCTTGCTGGCCTTGGGCCTGTGATTTATGGCATAAATAATCCTTCCGGGGTGGGTGGGATGTGACTTTGACAGTTGTGCGAAATCAGGGGTGGCGCAGCTCACGAATGCCGAATTGCCGTTCCAACTGGTAGAAAAGCCCTCGGCTACCTTTACCGCATTGCTCCAGCTTGCTCCATCGTCTGAACTGAACCGGCAGTAAGCATTGTAGTTGTTTGTATAGGAAAGCATCAGCCTTCCGTCATTGAGGCGGTGAGCCCTTCCGTATCCTCCGCTGCAAATGTTTTTGGGGTGGTCCCACGACACGCTCAGTTCTTCCGCTTCCGGCAGTTCCCAATCAACGACCGTACCGTCGGGAGAGAACGGGACTGTCGTCCTGTAAACGGTTCCAGCTTCGGCAGTAAACGCTTTGGTTGACCGTACTTCTCCGCAGTGTCCTTCCGTATCGTTGATCGTTATCGACAAGCCGGAAGCATAACAGCCGGTTGCTATTGCGGCATAAATCACCGTCCCGTGGGGAACACCGTCCCCGCAGTCCACTATTACGGGCATTCCGTAACCGTTGCCGGAAATGGTGAACCCTCCGGTCTCCGGATCAAAACTCATTTTTCCGAAAATGCACTCATTTCCTATCGGCCTGATTTCTATGCTTTTTACGGGGTGAACGTCAAGGGAGCTTTCCACGGTGATCTTGAGGAATGCGGTTGCGCAGGAAAAATTCAGCCGTCCGCCTTCGTCCGTGTATGCACCCATCAGCGCGGCATCCGGATCGAAACTTTCCGGGACGTAAGATTGTGTCTGCGGCAGCATAAGCGTTCCATACTGTCCGGAAGCCGGAGCCCAGCTGCCTGTGACAAATTGCCCTGAAGGATAGAAGGCGCAGTATGGAGCTGAAACGGAGGGCAGGGTGAAACGGGCCAGACGCCCATCCGAATAGATCGAAATGCCGGTGGAACGTTTGCCGTTGACGACTATCCCGTCTCCTTCGTCCCATACTATTTTCAGGCCGTCGAGCGATGTGCGGGGGGCGGAGATGGCTGCCTCCAGCTCAGTGTCTCCGTGTAGTGTCCCATCTTCCGGCCCGGCTGGGGAACAGGCGGATACCAGCGTGCTTAGGATCAGGAATGCTGAAATCCTCTTCATTAGTTTGCCAGAAAGCCCAAGTAGAATTTGAAGGACGAATTTTCAACCGGCGCGGAGACTCCGTTGCCCTGGAGACCGAGTCTCAGTACCCCCTGTGGTGCGGTTTCAGGGCAGTCGTTGTAATCTATGGTATAAGGCTCCATATAAGCGTTCCTTGCAGATGCTTTCTGCCCGTCAACGAAAGGATAGGCATGATAGCACATAAAACGGTTGCCCTTGTCGTCCTTCAGGAAGAAAGCATGTCCGGCACCGCGAAGGTCCGATGACTCTTTGGATGAAAATACCGGATTTTCATTATACTTGATCCAGGACGATGTCAGCAGGGGATTGGTATAGTTGTTTCCTTTCTTTGCCAGCGTAAGCTGCCCCAGTCCGTAGTTGGACCAGTAGCCGCTGCCGCAGTATGCAAGGAAGATTTCTCCGTGGTCTCCATAAATTGCCGTGGCTCCTTCCACGACCATGGGAAAGGTGTTGTCTGCACCTGCCTTTTCCCAGTTCTGGGTGGGCGTGGTTACCACGGCAGGATCGGTGGAAATCTGCCAAGGAGAGGACATCTTGGCAATCATGATCTTCTGGAAGAAGTTGCCATAACCGGTTCCGCGGCCTTCCTCTTCTACCCACAGTGCATAGATTCCGGCGTATTGTCCGGAAGGTATGCGAAGCACGCTGGTTCCGCAGCCCCATTCGGCAACACTGCCCCCGTTTTTGCCAAGCAGCTCCTGTGACAGGTTGGGGATTCCGGACTCGGGGTGTCCGTATGGTCCTTCCGGACCGTCGGACAGTGACTTGAGCACCACCATCCTGATGTAGGTGGATAAGGCCGTGCCGTCAACTATGTATTTCTTGCGGAGTCCGAGGAACATATACCACCCGCTCCGCCCTGGAAAATCCGCCTCGGAGAAATAATGTACTTCAGGGGACCAGGTGCCGTTTATCGCGGCATCATCGCCGAACATCGCCTTTACATTGTCGTCGCTTGACGACTGATAGATGCGGTTTGACAGGTTGACGGGATGAATGGCGGTCGTGAGTTTGTCAAGGTCGGTGTCCACTATCATCGAGATGTTGGAACTGCCTGTCATGGTAAGATAAAACAGGCCGTTGACATAGTTCAGGCAGGGATCCGCCACGCTTGTCCGGATGAGGGTTCCGTGTTTTGTGAACTCTGTGTAGGTCTGTTTTCCCGAAGGGTCGTCGGTCTCGCCCGTGGAGCCGTCGATTATGGTCCCCGTGGGAATAAAGGTAATGGATGTAGGATAGACAGTGCCGGCTCCGGCGGTGAACGGACGGTTGGATTTCAAATCCTGGAAATGGCCGTTTATGTCAACTATTCGCAGACTGATCCCGGATGCGTACGTCCCCGGAGCTATCGATGCGTAGATTGCCTTTCCCTGCGGAATTCCTGAAGGGTAGCTTACAATAACTCCGTATCCGTTTTTACCGTTTGCACCGAGCGTGCCGCTTATATCCTCGCCGCCGTTTGCCGTAATCTCGATTCTTTTTATGTCGTGTAAGTCAGAGCTTCCGTTCACCGTGATTTTCATGAATGCCGTGGCGCAGCTGAAAGACATGTCGAAGGAAGTAGTGGAGTAGCCTGTCATGAGCGCTGCCGCCGGGTCGAACGAATTTTCAACCCATGTCTGTTTTTCAGGCAGCACGATACTGCCGAATTTTGACGATGCGGGCGCATAAGACCCCGGCACAAAGGCTGAAGCGGGGTAGAACCCGTAATACGGGGCGGATGAAGGCGGAATGGTGAAAGTTGCCTTGCAGCCTCCCGGCTGAATGCTTACTGCGGTGGAAGTTTTGCCATTGACCACAATGGCATCATCCTCAGTCCATAAAATCGAAGGGAAAGACAGTTCTGTCCTGCTGTCTTCCGTATAAACCGTAATTTCAGTGCATAACCCGGCTTCCTTTTTACAACCATAAAACGAGCCCAGGATTATCAGGGGCAGGGCAAACCGCATCAATTTTTTCATTGTCCTGAAATTGTGCCCGGAATGATGAATATGCGTCTCTCGGTGCCATTCCCGCTTGACTGGACGGTGACTTCGGAAAGACAGCAGATCTTATCCCCTCCAAGGTCGCAGAGTGAACTGTATTTGCCGCTGACGGCTCCGGAAGGCATAGGCGGGAAGTTCCAGCTTCCCGTGCGCATATTGGTGAACTTCCCGTTGGAGATATCGTTGTGGGTACAGGCAAAAACTTCGGGGAAAACCTCTGTTCCTGTTCTCGGGGAAGATGAGTTTCTGGCAGATTGACAACTGAGCACTAGGTAGTTAGGTGTGCTTATGACGTATGGCGCACCGCGATAATATCCCGTTCCGATTGAGGTGCTTTGTGTGAAGGGATAAAAACGTTTGGAAGATGAGCCCCCTATTTCGCTGCTCCAGTCGTCATCGAGAGTAGTGCTCATAGCCTGCATCGTCATGGGATACATAAGGCTTTCGTCCGAGTCGCTGAGGTCTCTGGCATCCTTGTGTTCGACGACAAGATAAAGCCTGTTGTCATATCGGATTGCCGCCGGCATTCCGTCCCATCCGCCTTCGGTATGGCAGACTATACGAGGGCTGCCCCAACTGTCTCCTCCGTCAGCGGATTCAATTACGGTAATGTTGTTGCCGGCTGCTCCTCCGGCTGCATAATAAGGCGTGTTGTCGGTGAAGTACAGTTGCACCCTTCCGTCGGGCAGTTCCATGAGGAATGGCTCCCAGGCGCCTTTTTGGACATTCCCTGGCCACTTCTGTGACGCATAGACTATGGTCGGCTCACTATTGCCGTCAGGTGTCCATGATGAGCCGTTGTCGTCCGAAATCTTCACGCCTATGCTGTAGGGGTATACGCTCGTCTGTTTGTTTTCAGGCCGAAGGTTGACGGCAAAGATGATTCTTCCCGGATGATATGGGTTTTTAGGGGAAAGCTGGACGAATTCAGGGTTGGCGCAGATGACCTTTGTTCCACTCTCAGTCCAATAATTTGCTATGACTGACCGGCCGCTCCATGAGGTGCTGCTGGTAATGTCCGTGGGGGAGGAAAGGCTGGTCGCGTACATGACAGTGCCGTTGATGGTGCTCATTATCATCAGCTTGCCATTGTTGAGACGGTGCATCCTGGGATAACCGAACCCTCCTTTTCCGAATACGTCCACGGGTGTGCCCCAGCTGATTTTGAGAGAGCCGGAAGTCAGGGGGTTATAGCTTATGTTAACCTTGTAAGACATGCCGGCCTCTGCGGTGAATGGACGTGGGTCCTGTATTTCCTGGACGAGCCCGTCCGTGTCGGTAATGGTGAGCTTGATCCCTTTTGAATACTCGCGTGCGACAATTGCGGCAAAGACAACTTTTTTGTGGCTGAATCCCTGGCTACGGCCTACGGTGACGGTTTTTCCTCCCATTCCGGTCCTCCGGAGCACGGCACTTCCCGGTTTATAGTCGAGCTGTCCGCTCATGTCCTCTCCTCCGAGCGCGCTGATCTTTATGCTCCTTGTAGGCGTTGTACTTGTACCGTCGGAAATGGTGAATTTGAGGAATGCCACGCCACAGGAAAAATTCAGCCTTGGATCGCTCGATTTGCCCTTTGCGAACATCAGGCAGGCTTCCGGGTCAATTCCGTTCACGATTGCATTCTGAACCGCCGGCAGGGTGATGGAGCCGAACTTGCTGTTGGCGGCATCGAACGAGCCGGAAACAAACTGGGAAGCCGGAGAGAGGGCATATAGGTTGCTGGAACTGACTCCGCTTATGGTAAAGGTCCCTAGCCTGGGATCGTCGCCGTCTATATTGACTTCCCCGGAAGTTATTCCGTTTACGGCAATTTTGTCTCCGGATGACCAGTTGACGAACCACTGGCCGTCGGTCTTCACGAAGGAGACCTTGGAATCCGGGTCCTGGATATCATCCATTGTGGCCTTGACGGTGATTTTATCTCCATCCGTAACGCCGATGGGTTCTTCAATCTTGTTGCAGGAGACTGCGGCCGCAATGAACGCTGCGGCTATGGCTGAAGACAGGTGTCTCATTGTTTGATTGTTCCTGGTATGACAAAAATACGGCCCCTGTGCTGCGTCACGCAGAGGAAATTGTCGCCGTCGAGATGGCAGAGCGAGTTCCATAGCCCGCTGAATTTGGTCTGGTCGATATCCATAGGCCTGAATCCGCCTTCCATATTGTTGAAACGGCCCAATTTGTCTTTTTCCGCGTCCTTTATGGGGCATACGCGGATTTCTCCGACGGCATTGACATCCTTCAGGGTGTTTTCCGAACCGTCCGCCGACTGGAAACTCAGTATGAAGTAGTTGTCCGTATGGATGATGTAAGGGGCGCCTTCATAGACTCCTGTGGCCCCATAGGGCGAGAAGCGCTGCTTGGAGCCAAGGGGTATCTCCTTGCTCCAGTTGTCTTCGAGGGTGCAGGTCATCAGGCACATCTCCATCGGGACCTTGGGCCCGCGCTCGTCCTTGTGCTCAACGGCAAGATAAAGCCTGCCGTTTACAAGCGTCACCACAGGCATTCCGTCCCATCCGCCTTCGCTGTGGCATACTATGCGTTCTTCGCTCCAGCTGTCTCCTCCGTCAGTGGATTCCACTACGGAGATATTGTTGCCCCTCCTGTCGCCTACGGCAAAATAAGGGGTGTTGTCGGTGAAGTAAATTTGAACCCTTCCGTCCGGGAGTTCCATCACAAAGGGTTCCCACGCTCCTTTGGAAGCGTCTTCGTTCCAGATGCGGGAATCATATACTGGTCTGCGGGGACTCCAGGTCTTTCCTGCATCGTCGGAAATGGTGCAGACTATCGAGAAGGGATGCACGCTTGACTTGTTGTCCTTCGGCCTTAGGTTGACTGCGAGGATTATGCGCCCCGGATGTGAGGGGTTTGATGCTGAAAGCTGTGCGAATTCTGGATTTGAACAACGGAGCAGTGCGCTGCCGTTTTCATTTGTATGCGTGAATCCGTCCATCACCTTTGTTTCGTCGCTCCAACTTGATCCGCGGTCTTCGCTGAAACGGATATAGGCGTTGCCTCCCCTTGAATAGCAGGCCATCAGACGTCCGTCGTTCAAGACGTGGACACGTCCATAGCCTCCCTGGGATACCTCGACGGGATTTCCCCACTCAACTGTGGGCCTGTTGCCCTTTGGCGCTGCAGAGGTGGAAAGTGCCGTAATGCAGGCTGCCGAAAGGATGGTAAAGAGAAATTTCTTCATGACTTTTGTATTTTTCATACAAAGATACCGTGAAAGTGAGGCATCCATTGTCATAAAATTCCCAAAATATGACAATAAAGTTATTTGGGTTTAACCTGCAGTGGATATTCCGTAGCTGCAGATGCTCTGGGTGGTGGCGCCGTCGGAGAAGTACAGGTCGATCCTGTCCGAGGGGTTGCTTTCGTCGCTGTCCAGACAGTCCATCAGGACCCTCGTGGTCCCGGATGTCGACAAATTCCCCGGGCACATTGCCTGCAGCAGCCGTTCCCGCTCCGAAATCGTCGTCCCGCTCCTGCGCTCAGGCCTGGTGACCGCCGTGCTGGACATCGATTCCGATGAACTCGGCACCTTCGACGCCGTCGATGCCGCCTGGCTGGAAATGATTGCCGGGGTAGTATAGAAAAAGGAGAGCCTAAGCTCTCCCTAAGCCAATATTGTCCCCTAAACTTGTGACCGCTTACTTCAAAATCCGGTAGTAGTTTTCCTTGCGGGGTTTGACGGAAGGGGGGAAGGAGGCGGGGTAGCCGAGGGCGAGGGCGCCGACGCCCATCAGGCCGTCGGGAAGGCCCATTTCCTGCATCATCGCCTTGCCTTCCGGGGTGTCGAACATTTCCCGTTCACGGTTGATCCAGCAGGAGCCGAGCCCGATGGCGTGGGCGGCAAGCATCATATTCCCGAGCACGAGGGAGCCGTCGCAGACGCCGTTGGCCCATTGCTCCGGGCGGGAGCAGAAGACCAGGACATAGGTGGGAGCGCCGTAGAAAGGGTCGGTATCCGTTCCCCAGACCTTGCGGTTCATCTCGGAAATGCGATGGAGCAGTTCCGGGTTCTGCACGGCCACGATCCAGGGATCCTGCAATCCCTTTCCTGTGGGGGCCCAGGTACCGGCTTCGAGTACGGCCTTCAATTCTTCATCGCTAATCTGTTCCGGCTTGAATCTCCGGATGCTCCTGCGCTCGCGGAGCGCCTGTAAGACAATGTTATCCATATTATATTTAAATAATTACTCGTGATGATAGGGTTCCCCTTTCAGGATGGTGCAGGCACGGTATAACTGCTCGGCAAAAAGCACCCGGACCATCTGATGGGAGAAGGTCATTCGGGACAGGGAAATGAGGGCGGAAGCGCGGTCATACACTTCCTGACTGAAGCCGTAGGCCCCGCCGACGACGAAGACGATATCCTTTCCGCCGCGGCTCAGCGCCTCCTGCAGCCAGGCGGCGAATTCCATCGAGCGGAACTCCTTGCCCCGTTCATCCAGCAGCACCAGGCGCGCATCGCCGGCCGCTTTCAGGATCAGTTTTCCCTCACGCTCCTTGATCTGTGCCTCATCCAGCGCGCCGACGCCCTTCAGTTCCGGGATTTCCTCCAGCCCGAATTTCAAATAATGGGACAGACGGGAGGCGTAGAGCGCCAGCCCTTCCCGTACCCAGGGCACGTCGGTCTTCCCGACTGTCATCAATGTTACTTTCATCGCTGCAAATATAATATAATTCGGAAAAAGCACTGCTGCAACGGATGCTTGTTGCTTCGCAACCCTATCCGGGTAAATGCATCCTTTTGCAGCAGCGCTTTTTCCTTGTTATCTTTGCATCCGCTATGACACCCTATGCCATCATCGCCGTCATCGCGGCATATTGCGCGCTGATGTTCAATGTCGCCAGATGCTCGGCAATCGGCGGAGACTTCTTCGGCAGCCGGAAAAAGACGCCCTGGCCGCTGGTGGCCGTATCGATGATCGGCGGGGTGATGTCCGGCGTGACCTTCGTATCCGTGCCGGGGATGGTGGGGACGAGCGCGATGGGTTACCTGCAGATGTGTCTCGGGTTCATGGCGGGATATGCCCTCATCGCCTTCGGACTGATCCCTTTATATTATCGCCTGCAGGTGGTGTCCATTTACCAATATCTGGACAGCCGCTTCGGACTGCTCAGCCATCGGACCGGCGCCTGGTTCTTCTTCATTTCCAAGATGCTCGGTGCATCGGTGCGTCTGTTCCTCGTTTGCCACATCCTGCAAATGCTGATTTTCGGCCCTCTGGGCCTGCCTTTCGTTCTGAACGTGCTGACCTGCGTAGCGGTCCTTTATGCCTACACCTTCCGCGGCGGGGTGCGGGCCGTCATCTGGACCGACGTCCTCAACGCCCTTTGTATGGTTGCGGCCGTCGTCCTGACGCTCGTTTTTGTCGCAAAAGGTCTGGGTCTGCCGCTGTCCGACCTTGCACGGACCATCGGGCAGTCGGAAATGTCCCGCGTCTTTTTCTTTGACGACATCAATCATCCGCAATTCTTCTGGAAGCAGTTTCTCGGCGGCCTCTTCATCGTCGTAGGGATGACGGGGATGGACCAGGATATGATGCAGCGTGCGCTGAATTGCAGGGACTTCCGCGCTTCTCAAAAGAATATGCTCCTTTCGACGGTGCTGCAGACAGCGGTCATCGCGCTGTTTCTCTGCCTTGGGGTGGCGCTTTATCTGTACGCCGATACGGTCGGCATCGCCGAAAGGGGGGACCGGCTCTTTCCTGCGGTGGCCGTTTCCGCTGGGATGCCCGCCGTCGCCGGGCTGTTTTTCGTGCTGGGGCTGCTGACCTCGGCCTTCGGCTCCGGCGGATCTGCGCTCACGGCACTGACCACCTCCTTTACCGTCGATATCCTCGGCGCTTCCGGCGAAAGTCAAACGCGCCGGAGGGTGCATATCGCGATGGCGGCCGGAATGGCACTGACCATCCTCATTTTCAATGCCTTGAACTCGACCAGCGCCATCGACGCGGTGTACCGGATCGCGAGTTATACCTACGGACCGCTGCTCGGGCTGTTCGCTTTCGGCATCATCAGCAAAAGGAAGGTGAGGGATGGGCTGGTGCCGCTGGTCGCCGTCGCCGCGCCGCTGTTGTGCCTGGTGCTGCAACTCAATTCCGCAGCGCTTTTCGGCGGCTACACCTTCAGTTACGAAATCCTACCCCTGAATGCCCTCCTGACCTATCTGGGGCTATATTGCATAAGTAAATCGTAGATGGACTATTGCATTTTTCCGGATTTTTTACAAGATTTGCAAGTTGGTTAATTATTAATTTGTAGTATTCTTTATGGAAGAATTCGTTCAAAAGTACGTCAAGAGCTTCATGGCGGAGCTCGAGGCAAAAAACCCCGGTGAGAAAGAGTTCCACCAGGCAGTGCGTGAGGTCCTTGAAAGTGTGGCCCCTTATCTTGAGAAATATCCCAACCTGATCGAACAGAAGATCATGGAAAGGATGGTCGAGCCCGAGCGCGTGATTCTGTTCCGCGTTCCCTGGATGGACGACAAGGGGGAAATCCACATCAACAAGGGTTACCGTGTCCAGATGAACAGCGCGATCGGTCCCTACAAGGGCGGTATCCGTTTCCACTCCAGCGTGAACCTTTCCATCATGAAGTTCCTCGCTTTTGAGCAGACCTTCAAGAACAGCCTGACCACCCTGCCTATGGGCGGTGGCAAGGGCGGTTCCGATTTCAGCCCGCGCGGCAAGTCCGACGCGGAAGTGATGCGCTTCTGCCAGTCCTTCATGACCGAACTGCAGCGCCACATCGGTCCCGACACAGACGTTCCTGCCGGCGATATCGGCGTAGGCGGCCGCGAAGTCGGTTTCATGTTCGGCCAGTACAAACGTCTACGTGACGAGTTCACCGGCACGCTGACCGGCAAGGGCCAGACCTGGGGCGGTTCCCTGATGCGTCCCGAGGCTACCGGTTACGGCGCCTGCTATTTCGCCCAGGCCATGCTGGCCACCCGCGGCGAGACCTTCGAGGGCAAGACCGTGGTCATCTCCGGTTCCGGCAACGTGGCCCAGTATGCCGCCCAGAAGGCGATGCGCCTGGGTGCCAAGGTCGTCACCCTGTCCGACTCCAACGGATTCATCTACGATCCCGACGGACTGACCGAAGAGAAACTGAACTATGTATTCAAACTCAAGAACGTCATCCGCGGCCGTATCAAAGAATATGTAAAGCAATATCCCACGGCCCAGTACTTCGAGGGCAAGCGCCCCTGGAGCATCAAGTGCGACATCGCGATGCCTTGCGCCACCCAGAACGAACTGAACGCCGACGAGGCGAAGATGCTGCTGGACAACGGCTGCTTCTGCGTCACCGAAGGTGCGAACATGCCTACGACCCCCGAGGCCATCGCCCTCTTCCAGAAGGCGAAGATCCTCTATTCCCCGGGCAAGGCGTCCAACGCCGGCGGCGTGGCGACTTCCGGTCTCGAGATGACCCAGAACTCCATCCGCCAGAAGTGGACCGCCGAGGAGGTGGACAATATGCTGCACCGCATCATGAGCGACATTCACGACGCCTGCCTGAAGTACGGCACCGAGCCCGACGGCTACATCAACTACGTCAAGGGTGCGAACATCGCCGGCTTCATCAAGGTGGCCAACGCCATGATGGACCAGGGTCTCGTGTAAAATACCCGCAATGGAGGACTATTCTACATTGATGAACAGGAGAATTCGCCGAATTCTCCTTGTTTGTAATAATTATGACAGTTTCGTCCTGGAGGAGGACGGCAATATGGAGACGCTCATCGCCAATGAATACGCGGAGCTGAACCTGATCAGTACCCCTCCTGCTATCGTAAGGGCGGAAACGACGGTGGATGCGCTGGCCCTGCTGGAAGCGGGGCAGCGCTTCGACCTTGTCATCACGATGTACAATGTAGGGGAACTGGACGTATTCTCTTTCTCGCGCAAGGCGAAGGAACTGGATGCGTCCATGCCCATCGTCCTCCTGAGCGCCTTTTCCAAGGAGTTCCGCAAACAGGTTGCGGAAAAGGACCGTTCCTGCATCGATTATGTCTTTTGCTGGAACAACTCGACGGACCTGCTCATCGCCATCATCAAACTGCTCGAGGATTCGCTCAACGCGGAACACGACATTCTGGAATGCGACGTGCAGGCCATCTTGCTGGTGGAAGACTCCATCCGCTATTATTCCTCCTACCTGCCTGCGCTCTACACCCTGATTTTCCATCAGAACAACTCCTCCATCAAGGACGCCCTGAACGAGCGTCAGCAGGTCATCCGGAAACGGTCCCGGCCCAAGGTGCTGATGGCCACCAACTACGACGATGCCCTGGCCCTCTATGAGCGTTACAAGGACAATCTGCTGGGCGTGATCTCCGACGTGGGCTTCGTCCTGCACAAGGGCGACAAGTCGGAAGACGAGAAAATCGACGCCGGCGTGGACCTCTGCAAGCGCATCCGGGTGGACAACCCCAAAATGCCGATTCTGATGCAGTCCTCGCAGGAAAGCATGCGCAGCGTCGCGCAGAAACTCGGCACGGGCTTCATCCTCAAATCCTCGAAGTTGCTGATGATGGAACTTTCCGCCTACATCGAGCGGGAGTTCTGCTTCGGTGATTTCGTGGTCTTCGACCGCAAGACCGGCGAAGAGAAGGACCGTGCTTCCAACCTTACCGACCTGGAGCGCATCGTCCTCAGCATGTCCGCATCGGACCTGCAGAGCATCGCCAAGCACAACTACTTTTCCAAGTGGATGTTTGCGCGCGGCCTTTTCGACCTCGGACGCGAAATCAGCCAGATAGACATCGGCCCCAGCGGCGATATCGAAGCGGCCCGCCAGGCCTGTGCCGACTGCATCCACAACTACCGTATCAAGGAAGGGTCGGGCGCAGTGGCCAGTTTCCATCCGGAAAGTTTCAACGACGCCATCTGGTTCTCCCGGCTCGGCAACGGGTCTATGGGCGGCAAGGGACGCGGCCTCGCGTTCCTCAACCATATCCTCCAGAAACACAATCTCTATTCCGAATGGGAAGGCGTGCGCGTGCTGGTGCCGCGTACCCTGGTCGTTACCACCGAATACTTTGACAAGTTCATCCTCGCGAACGGTCTCCAATATGTAATCGATTCCGACAGTTCCGACGAGGAAATCCTCTCCGAATTCGTCGCTTCCACCCTTCCGCTGGACCTGGTGGAATCGCTGCGGACCTTCATCCNNAAGCCGCTGGCCGTGCGCTCTTCATCGGTGCTGGAAGATTCTTATTATCAGCCGTTTGCAGGAGTCTATTCGACCTATATGATTCCGCATACGGAGAACGAGGACCAGGAACTCCGTTTGCTGACCAAGGCCATCAAGAGCGTCTATGCCAGCGTGTTCTTCTCCTCGTCCAAGGGTTATATCACCGCGAGCGGGAACGTGATTTCCGAAGAGAAGATGGGCATCATCATCGAGGAGGTCTGCGGGTCCGAAGAAGAGGGGCTTTACTTCCCGACGCTTTCCGGCGTGGCCCGTTCGCTGAATTTCTATCCGGTGGGCAATGAAAAGCCGGAGGACGGCATCGTCAAATTGGCCTACGGACTGGGCAAGGCCGTGGTGGAAGGGGAGCAGGTGCTCCGTTTCTCGCCCAACTATCCCAAGCACGTGATACAGACCTCGACGCCGGAACTCGTGATGACGGAGACGCAGAAGGCGATGTTCGCGCTCAGCCTCAGCCCCGAGCGTTTCAAGACCTCGGTGGACGATTCGGTCAACTTCGAGCGCATTCCCATTTCGGACTGCGGCCGCTTCGCTTCCTTCCGCAAGGTCGTTTCCACCTGGGACGAAGCCAACTGCCGCATCGTCGATTCCCCCTGGCCCGAAGGCCCGAAGTTCGTGACCTTTGCGCCGATGCTCAAGTTCGGGACTTTCCCCATCGCCGCGATTACCCGGCGGCTGCTGGATATTATGCGGGAAGAGACGCGCTGCGACATCGAAATCGAATTCGCCGCGGAAGTTCCTACAGACGGCTCGCCCGCGACCTTCAACGTGCTGCAGGTGCGGCCCATATCGACGGACAGCCGCCGATCGGACGTGAATTGGAACAGCATCGATACCTCCGGAGCGCTACTGACGGCGGAGAGCGCGTTGGGGACCGGCTGGATTCACGATGTGCGGGATGTGGTCTATCTGAAGAAGGAGAGTTTCGACCGCCTGCGGACCGTGGAGATGGCCGAAGAGATTTCCAAACTCAACGCGCAGTTCCGCGATGCGGGGACCGGTTTCGCCCTGATCGGCTATGGTCGCTGGGGTTCTGCCATTCCCTCGCTCGGCGTGCCGGTGAAATGGAGCGACATTTCTTCGGTCGAGGTGCTGGTGGAGTGTTCGCTGGAGGATTTTCGCGTAGACCCGAGCCAGGGCACGCATTTCTTCCAGAACCTGACCTCTTTCAATGTGGGGTACATCAATGTGGACCCGTTTGCCCGGGACGGCGACAGTTTCGATTATGAGGCCTTGCAGGCGCTCCCGGCCGTGTTTGAAACGAAGTATCTGCGGCACGTCCGCTTTGACAAGCCGCTGGAGATTTGTATCGACGGGCGCGAAAACCGCGCCGTGATGCTCAAATGATATGAAGTTGATTATTCCGAATAACTATAAGAACCTTCTGGGAGGTATCGAGAATACGGAGAAGGCGATCAAGGCGGTGAAGGATATGTTCCAGAACAACCTGTCTGCCCAACTCTCGCTCCTGCGGGTCACGGCGCCGATGATGGTGCTTTCCGGCACCGGCATCAACGATGACCTGAACGGTGTGGAGCGACCCGTGCGTTTTCCCGTGAAGGAACTGGGGGACCGCGGGGCCGAAGTGGTACATTCGCTGGCCAAGTGGAAGCGGATGAAACTCGCCGAAATGGACATTGCCCCCGGCCGCGGCATCTATACGGATATGAATGCGCTCCGTCCGGACGAGGAGTTGGACAATATCCACTCCATCTATGTGGACCAGTGGGACTGGGAGCGGGTGATCCGTCCGGAAGACCGCAACGAGGATTTTCTGCGCAAGATGGTGCGTCGCATCTACGAAGCCATCAAGGTGACGGAGAACAAACTGTTCGTGGAGTTTCCGCAGATCGAGCCGCAACTCCCCGAGGAGATTTTCTTCATCAGTGCGCAGGAATTGCTGGACCGTTACCCCGGCAAGAGCGCCAAGGAGCGCGAGGATGCCATTGCCTGCGAGAAAGGGGCCGTATTCATCATCGGGATCGGCGGTGCGCTTTCGGACGGTCTTTCGCACGACGGCCGCGCCGCGGACTATGACGACTGGACGCTGAACGGCGACCTGCTGGTCTGGAACCCCGTGCTCGGGCACGCCTTTGAACTTTCGAGTATGGGTATCCGCGTGGATAAGGCGGCGCTGCTCCGGCAGTTGGAAGCCAAGGGCGAGATGGCCAAATGCGAGTTGCTCTATCACCGTGCGCTGCTGGAAGGCCGTCTGCCGCAGACCATCGGCGGCGGTATCGGACAGTCGCGGCTGTGTATGTTTTTGCTGCGCAAGGCGCATATCGGCGAGATCCAGAGCAGTATCTGGCCGGAAGAAATGCGGCAGGCCTGTATGAAGGCCGGAATTCAATTGGTATAATTCAATTCAGATTATGGAAAAGATCAAAGTCGCCATCGTTGGGTATGGCAATATCGGGAAGTATTCCCTGGAAGCGGTTGAAGCCGCTCCGGATATGGAATGTGTGGGCATCGTACGCCGTGCAGGAGGTGCCGCCATAGAAGGATATAAGACCGTTTCCGACATAAAGGATCTCGGGAAGGTCGATGTCGCGATTCTGGCAACCCCTTCGCGCAAGGTGGAAGAGACGGCGCTGAAATATCTGGCGCTGGGCATCAGCACGGTAGACAGTTTTGACATCCACACGAAGATTTACGAACTGCGTGAGACACTGGGCAAGGCGGCGATCGCCGGCGGTGCCGTCAGCGTCATTTCCGCCGGTTGGGATCCGGGCAGCGATTCCGTCGTACGTGCGCTGATGCAGGCGATTGCGCCCAACGGCGTGACCTATACCAATTTTGGTCCCGGACGCTCGATGGGGCATTCGGTGGCGGCGAAAGCCATCGACGGGGTAAAGGATGCGCTCAGCATGACGATTCCGCTCGGGACGGGCATCCATCGCCGGATGGTGTATGTAGAATTGGAGAAGGGCGCCGATTTCGCGGCTGTCGAAGCGGCGATCCACGCGGATCCGTATTTCGCTTCCGACGAGACGCACGTGATGCAGGTCAGTTCGATCGAGGCGCTCAATGATGTGGGCCACGGTGTGAATATGGTCCGCAAGGGCGTTTCCGGACAGACGCACAACCAGCTCCTCGAGTTCGATATGAAGATCAACAATCCCGCGCTGACGGGCCAGGTGCTGGTCTGTGCAGCCCGTGCGGCGATGAAGCAGAAGGCGGGGTGTTATACGATGATTGAAATCCCGGTCATCGATTATCTTGCCGGGGACAGGGAAGATTTAATCAGGCACTTGGTATAAATCCGATGCAGCGACGGGTAGTCATTACGGGTATGGGCATCTGGTCCTGCCTCGGACAGACACTGGACGAGGTGCGGGATTCCTTGTATGCGGGCCGTTCCGGCATCGTGCTGGACCCGCTCCGCAAGGAGATGTGCTTCCGTTCCGGACTGACGGGCCTTGTCCCGACGCCCGAACTCAAAGGGGAATTGCCGCGCTCGCAGCGCGTGTTTATGCCCCAGATGGCGCAGTATGCCTATTGTGCCACCCGTGACGCTTTGAAGATGGCGGGGCTGGAGCCGGAGTTTATCGCGGCTAACGAGGTTGGTCTTCTGTACGGGAACGACAGTACGGCCGAAGCGGTGCACCGTTCGGTGCAGACCATCATCGAGAAGAAGGATACGATGCTCTGCGGTTCCGGGGCCATCTTCCAGTCGATGAATTCGACGGTGACGATGAACCTCGGGGTAATTTTTCATCTGCGGGGCATCAACCTGACCATTTCCGGCGCCTGTGCCAGCGGGTCCCACGCCATCGGCCTGGGGGCGCTGCTGATCCGGGACGGATTGCAGGACATCGTCGTCTGCGGCGGTGCGCAGGAGGTAAATCCTGCGGCGACCGGTTCTTTCGACGGCATCGCTGCCTTTTCTACCCGCGAGGATGCGCCTGCTGCGGCGAGCCGGCCTTTCGATGCCGGACGCGACGGACTGGTGCCCGGAGGCGGAGCGGCGACGCTGGTGCTCGAGAGTTATGAGTCGGCGCAGCGTCGCGGGGCGACGATTCTGGCCGAAGTGCTGGGCTATGGTTTTTCCGGCAATGGCGATCATATCTCCACGCCGAATGTGGACGGTCCGGTACGGGCGCTCCGCGCGGCGCTCTCCAGTGCAGGCCTGAAAGCGTCGGACATCAACTATGTCAATGCCCACGCAACTTCCACCCTTGTGGGTGATAGCAATGAGGCCAAGGCGCTCTATAAAGTCTTTGGGGAGCGCAGTGTCCCGGTGACCAGTACCAAGAGCCAGACCGGCCACGAAATGTGGATGGCGGGAGCCAGCGAGGTGGTGTATTCAATTCTGATGATGAAGGGGGGATTTATTGCGCCGAACTTGAATTTTGAGACGCCGGACGAGGATTCGGCCCGGCTCTGGATACCCGCAGAACGGCTGGAGCGGCACTTTGATACCTTCCTGTCCAATTCCTTCGGCTTCGGAGGCACCAATTCTGCCCTTGTTATTCGGAATGTATAAATCCGTCATCATCATCGGCGCCGGACTGGGCGGACTGGAATGCGGTATTTTGCTGTCGAAAGCAGGATACCGCGTTACGGTTTTGGAGAAGAATGCGGTGCCGGGAGGCTGTATCGCCGGTTATTGGCGGGATGGCGCATATTATGATACCGGATTCCATTATGCGGGCAGCATCGCTCCGGGACAGACGCTGGATCTGCTGTTGAAAGGCCTTGGGCTCGGGGACCTTCCCTGGCAGCCGTTGGAGGGGGAGGAAGTGCTCGTCCGCGGCCGCCGCTACTTTCTGCCTTTCGGCTTTGACGCTTACGCCGATGCGCTTTCGGCGGCTTTCCCGCACTGCCGCGAGGAATTGCAGCGATATATGGATTTCCTGCGCGAGGTCGTGCAGATGCCGCTGGCCCATTTTGGCGAGGGACGAGCGATGGACTTTTTTTCGCGCAGTGCGTATGCCTATCTCGAAGCGACAATCTCCGATCCGCTGCTGCGGGAAGTGCTCTGCGCCGCATCGACCCGCTTGCCCTATGCGCCGGAACTGCCGCTTTACAGTTTTGCGCAGATCAACGGGTCGTTTATCCAGAGCGCCGGACGCCTGGAAGGCGGGGGAGAGACGCTGGCGCAAGCCCTGGTGCGTGTGTTGGAGGCCAATGGCGGCACCCTGCGCTGTAATGCCTCCGTACAGGCGCTCGAAGCGGAGAACGGACGCGTATGCCGTGCCGTCCTTGCCGATGGCAGCCGGCTCGAAGCGGATGTCTTCGTTTCGGACCTTCATCCCGCACTGACGACGGCCTTGCTGCCGCCGCAGGCCCTACGGCCCGCCTATCGCAAAAGAATCGCCGGACTGCGGCAGACCGACGGTTTTACCGGCTACTCCCTGCGCTTCCGCGCCGGAGCATTCCCGTACCCGAAGCGCAACTATTTCCTGCCGCCGGCGGGCGGGTCTGTTCTTTGCCGTTCCGCCGGAGGGAAATTCCGCGATTACCGCCGATATCCTCGTTCCGGGCACCCTGCCGGAGGAGGCGCAGCGCTGGATCGCCGCATTTGATGCGATGCTGCCGGGACTGGCCGCAGCGGTGGAACAGGTGACCGTCAGTACGCCGAAGACCTGGGAGCGTTATCTGGGAATGCCGCAAGGCAGTGCCTATGGCATCGCCAAAGACTATTTACATCCGCTTGCCACGGTGCTCAGCCCCCGCACGCCGCTGGAAAATTTGTTTTTGACGGGGCAGAATCTTAACTTGCACGGCGTTTTGGGGGTTTCGATGACGGCGCTCTATACCTGCGCGGAAATCCTCGGGACGCAGTGGATTCAAAAGCAGTTTGAATGATGAGATATGCGCTTGTGACCGGCGGAAGCCGTGGAATCGGAAGGGCGGTATGCCTGAAACTTGCCTCGCAGGGCTGGAATGTCCTGATCAATTATGCATCAAATGCCGCCAAGGCGCAGGAGACGCTGGAGGGCGTGCTTGCCTGCGGTGTTAAGGGTGAACTTCTTCCTTTCGACGTGACGGATGCGGCTGCCGTGAACGCGGCCATCGGCGGCTGGCAGGCGGCGCATCCGGACGACCTCATCTCCGTCCTGGTGAACAATGCCGGCATCCGCAGCGATTCCCTGCTCATCTGGCTGGAGCCGGAAGCCTGGAGCAAGGTGCTTTCCACCACGCTCGACGGCTTTTACAATGTCACGCGGGCCGTGTTGCAGCCGATGCTTCTGGCCAAATCCGGCCGCATCATCAATATGGCGTCGCTCTCCGGGCTCAAAGGGCTGCCCGGGCAGGCGAACTACAGCGCGGCGAAGGGCGGGCTCATTGCCGCCACCAAGGCGCTCGCGCAGGAGGTGGCCCGCAAGAAAGTGACGGTGAATGCCGTCGCGCCGGGCTTTATCCGTACCGATATGGTGGAAGGGCTGGACGAGGCGGAACTGCGTAAGACGATTCCCGCGGCGCGCTTCGGCGAGCCGGAGGAAGTGGCGGCGCTCGTCGCCTTCCTCGCCTCCGACGAGGCCTCCTACATCACCGGTGAATGTATCAGCATCGATGGAGGACTTTAGCCGGATGAAGCGTCTCCTGTCTCTTTTCTTGTTGGCATTGCTGTCCTGTGTCAGCTTGCGGTCGGAATCTGCATTGTCTATTCCGGAGAACCTGACGCTTCAGGCGGATCACCCCAGGCTCATCGCGACCGACCGTGCCTTTTCGAAAATGAAGGAAGCCATCGTTTCCGGCGAGAATGAGGCCTTGTCGAAGATGCATCGTACCTATATGGACTTTGCCGCTTCTTGTGTGGAACAGCACCAGCCGTTCGAATTTCAAATAAGCAACTCAGGAAGGCTGTTGCCCATCAGCAGGAAGGCGCTGGGAGAAATGTCGGCTTGTGCTTATGCCTATCGGTTTTCCAGGGAACGGAAGTATCTGGAGCGCGCCGTCGCCGTGCTGACGGATGTTTGTGCTTTCCCGGGGTGGAATCCTTCGCATTATCTGGACGTTGCAGAAATGGCCCTTGGCGTGGCCATTGCCTATGACTGGCTATATGAAGACCTTCCGGAAACCCTCAGGCAGGACTGTGAGCGGGCGCTTCGGGAATATCTTTTTGACACGGCGGAAAAGAAGCCTTATCGGGAGAGGTTTAAGACAAAAGGCAACTGGGGACAAGTCCTGAACGGTGCCCTGGCCAGTGCCTGCATCGCGTTATGGGACAAGGAGCCGGAACGGAGCCGGGCATTGCTCCAAAGGGCATTTTCCGATATCCAACCTGCCGTTGAAACGTGTTATGCTCCAGACGGGATTTTTCCCGAGGGTCCTATGTATTGGGACTATGGCACTTCTTACCAACTGGTTTTCATTGAAGCGCTTCAGTCTGCCTTTGGTTCCGATTTCGGACTTTCGCTCGCGAAAGGATTCGATAAATCCGCGCAATTTATGGTTTTTGCTATGGGAAATATCGGCAAAGCCTACAATTACGCCGATTTCAGGTCGATGCGGTCCAGCATTCCGGCCCTCTGGTTCTTCGCTGACCGCTTTCAGGATTCCGGCATCATTTGCAGGGAATACAGAACAGTGGTCGAGAATACAAAATACAGACTGAGGGACCGTTTGGGGTTTTTGTATATCCTTCAGGCGTCACGTTGCAGGATCGGCGGGCTGAAGGAGCCTGAATCACGGATTTTTTCCGGTAACGGCCCCTGCCCCCTGGTGATGGCACGTACAGGTTGGGGGAGTGCGGATATTTACCTAGGGGCAAAAGGCGGTATGGCTTCTAACGGACACAGTCATATGGATGCCGGCTCATTTGTCTATGAAGACAGGGGCATACGCTGGGCAAATGAGGTAACAATCCCTGCATATGAAGACACGGAAAATCTGATGAAATCTCTTGGCGGTTCCCTTTGGAAAAGGGATCAGGCGTCTCTCCGCTGGAAAATGTACGGATACAATAATGCACAGCACAGCACCCTTACCCTGAACGGGAAGGACCATATCTGTACGGCGATGGCCACCCTGGTGGAGACCTATGACAGTCCGGAGCGGATGGGGGGACTTTTCGATCTCAGTGCCATATTCGCGGGAGAGGCGAAACGTGTCAGCCGAAGCCTTTGTATCGTAGATGGAGACCATCTGGAAGTGATCGATTTCATTGCTGCCCCGGACACCGCTGCAGTCCAGGTCCGGTGGAATATGGTGACGGATGCATTGACGTCGGTGACGGATGAAGGAGTCATCCTTTCGGCCGATGATAAAAAGATGCTGCTTCACGCAGAAGGGTGCAGGGTGGATTATACAGACCGGATACCCTTGCCGATGGATGTTCCCACTGCATTTTCCCCTTTCTATGAACAGAAACAACCGGTTGCGGGATTTTCCTTCACTTTGCCTGCAGGAAAAACCGTTACGGTGACGACTACGCTTCGCAGGAAGCTATAAATACATCCCCAGCCAGACAAGATAGGCCGTTTCGGCAGCGAGCATCAGGGCCGCGTCGAAGCGGTCTACTTTATTGTTGCGGCCGGTCAGGGCGCTGAAAGCGATGAGCAGCATACTGAGCACCAGGATGCCCGCATCCATCCACTGGATACCGTCGAAGGGAAGCGGGGTGATGCTGGCGGAAAGCCCCAGAATCAGCAGGATATTGAAGACATTGGAGCCGAGGACGTTCCCCAACGCCAACTGTCCGCGCTTTTTGATGGCGGCGACGACGCATGTAGCCAGTTCCGGCAACGAGGTGCCTCCGGCCAGCAGGGTCACGGCGATGAATTTGTCGGAAACGCCGACGGAATGGGCGAAATCGACGGCATTGTCTACGAAGAGCCGTCCGCCGACGGCCAGAGCCGCAAGCCCGCCCAAAACCAGCAGGATGGCCATAAACAGTGAACGGGGCTTACCGGGCGCCTCTTCCGCATCCGCCTTGTCGGTCTTGAAACTCCAGAAAACATAGCCGGCGAAAAGCAGCAGGAACAGCAGTCCCTCGATGCGGCTCAGTCCGCCGCCGGTCCAGCCCAGGCCCAGCATCAGCAGCGTGACGCCGAGCGTAACAGGAATGTCGCGCTGCAGGTTCTGTTTCGTGATGGCGATAGGGGAGATCAGCGCCGTAAGGCCCAGGATCAGCAGCACGTTCATAATGTTCGAGCCCACGACATTGCCCACCGAGATGTCGGCATTGCCTTCGAGCGCACCGGTGAGGCTGACCACCATTTCCGGCATCGAGGTGCCGAAGCCGACGATGGTCAGGCCGATGACGAATTCACTGACGCCGAAACGGCGGGCGATGGCGGATGCGCCGTCCACGAGGAAATCGGCGCCAAACACCACCAGGGCAAGCCCAAGTACGATCAATAGCAGACTGACAATCATTTCCGGCTCAATTGACAGACATTTTCCACGTGCAGGGTATGCGGGAACATATCGACGGGCTGCACCGCGTCGATGCGGTATTCCTGCGCAAACAGCGCCAAATCGCGTGCCTGCGAGGCAGGATTGCAACTGACATAGACGATGCGCGGCGGCGCTGCGGCCAGAATCACCTTCGCCACGTCCGGATGGATGCCGGCCCGCGGCGGGTCGAGGATGATGACGTCCGGCTGCCCGTGCTCCGCGATAAACGCTTCCGTCAGCACGTCCTTCATATCGCCCGCAAAGAATTCGCAATTGTCGATACCGTTTTCGGCGGCTCCGCGCTTTGCGTCCTCGATCGCCTCCGGCACATATTCGATGCCGATGACTTTTTTGCACCTGCGTGCGACGAACTGGGCGATGGTACCCGTGCCGGTGTAGAGGTCATAGACGGTCTGGCTGCCGTCGAGCCCGGCGAAATCGCGGGCTACGCCGTACAGGCGCTCTGCCTGCCGCGAATTGGTCTGGTAGAAGGATTTGGGCCCGATGCGGAAGTGCAGGTCTTCCATTTCCTCGGTCAGGGTAGGCTCGCCGCGGAAAAGCACGCATTCCTGGTCCGTGATGCTGTCGTTGCATTTGCGGTTAACCACATAATAGAGCGAAGAAATCTGCGGGAAGGTCTCCGCGACGGCGGTCAGCATCGGCGCAATGAGCGGACTATCGTCTCCAAAGCAGACGATGAGCATCACCTGGCCCTTCCGGTTGTTGCGGACGAAGATGCCGCGCAACAGTCCGTGGTTCTCGCGGATGTCGTAGAAAGGCATCCCGTGACGGATGGCGTAGTCCTTGATAAACAGGCGGATGGCGTTGGAGGGTTCGGGCTGCAGATAACAGTGCCGGATGTCCAGCACTTTGTCGAAGAATTTGCCGACGTGGAAGCCCAGGCCCAGCCGTTCCTCGTCGCTCAGGTTCTGCGGATCCTCTTCCGAGAGAATCCATCGGCGGCAGGAAGCGGAAAACTCCAGTTTGTTGCGGTATTCCGTCGTCTGCTCCGAAGGAAGGACGGGCTGGATTTCAGGGACTTCCAGGTGACCGATACGCACCAGCTGGTCATAGACCTGCTGCCGCTTGGCTTCGAGTTGGAGCGGATAGGGAAGCGGTTGCCAGCGACAGCCCCCACAGATGCCGAAGTGGCTGCAGAAGGGCTCCAGACGGTCCGGAGAGGGCTGCACGATGCGCAGGATCCGTCCTTCGAGGTAGTTCTTTTTCTTTTTGAAGACGCGGATATCGACGATGTCGCCGGGAACAGCGAATTCCACGAAGACGACCGCGCCGCGGCCTTCGTCGGCTTCGCCAGGAAGATGCACGTGGGCCAGGGCTTTGCCTTCGGCGGCCACCGCCTCTATGGTTACGTTATATAAAGTAAGCTCCTTCATAAAATCTTTCAAAGATACAAAGAGTTTTGTTGAGTTTTATTATTTTTGTAGAATGAACTGAAACAGTAACCTGGTATGTTAAGCAAAGAAGAACAAATCAGACGGTTTGAAACCGGTTTTCCCTGGCTGGACATCGTAGCGCCGGCGACCCCCGAAAAAGGCATTCAAGTGCTTTCAGAGGCCGATGCAAAGGCCGCTGCCGCCTATTACGAGAAGGCATCCGTCAAGGGAAAATGCAAGTTCGTCCCGGCTTCCGGGGCGGCTTCCCGTATGTTCAAGGATATGTTCGCCGGCCTGTCTGCGCTGGAGGCGGATCCCTCCAAGGCCCTGCCGGAGGATGCTCCGGCGGCGCGTCTGGTGCGGGAACTCAAATCCTTTGCCTTTTATGACAAGGCCCTCTTCGGAGAACCTGCCGCGGATGCCGGAACGCAGCGCTCCGTGCTTGCGAAACTCCTGACCGACGCGGGCCTGGGTTACGGCGCCAAGCCGAAGGGCGTGCTGAAGTTCCACCGCTATGCCGCCGGTGAAGTGCGTACGGCGATTGCGGAGCATCTGGTGGAAGCGCAGGAATATATGCGGAATGCCGACGGCAGCGCGACGCTGACAGTCACGATTTCCCCGGAGCACCGGGCCCTGTTCGACGCAGCCATCGCCGCGGTAAAAGCGGAATTCGAGCAGCGCTACGGCATTTGCTACAACATCCGTTTCACCTGCCAGGACAAGGCGACGGACACCCTTGCCGTCGATGAGAACAACCGGCCTTTTCTGAAAGCCGACGGCAGCGAACTCTACCGTCCCGCGGGGCACGGTGCGCTGATATACAACCTCAATGAAATCGAGGAGGAACTGGTCTCCATCAAGAATATCGACAATGTCTCCTGCGAGCGCCTGCTGCCCGTGACCGCCCTTTGGAAGAAGGTGCTGATGGGCAAGTGCCTGGCTCTGCGCGACCGCATTTTCGGCTATTTGCGTGCCCTGGACGCCGGTGCTACCGATGCGCTGTGCGCCGAGATCCGCGCGTTCCTTGCCGATGAACTGTGCGTAGAAGTGGTGCCTGCGGCAGGGGAGTCGATGGCCGATGCGCTTCGCCGCAAACTCGACCGTCCCATCCGCGTCTGCGGAATGGTGCGCAATCAGGGCGAACCGGGCGGCGGCCCCTTCATCATCCGCGCGGCGGACGGTTCCACCTCGCTGCAGATTCTCGAAAGCGTCCAGATCAAGGGCGGTGCCTGCAGCGGCACGCATTTCAATCCCGTGGACCTGGTCTGCTGCCTGCGCAATTACCAGGGCGGAAAGTTCGACCTGCTGCAGCACGTGGACCCGGAAACGGGCTTCATCAGTTCCAAAAGTTACGAAGGGCGTCCGCTCAAGGCGCTCGAACTGCCGGGGCTGTGGAACGGAGCGATGAGCGACTGGAACACCCTTTTCGTGGAAGTTCCGCTCGATACCTTCAATCCTGTCAAGACGGTGCTGGACCTGCTCCGTCCCGCGCATCAAGGCTAGTCTATGGAGAAACAAAGCAATGTCAACCTCCTGGCGGGGACCCTCCTCAAATTAGGGGTTCTGGCCGTCATTGCGCTGTTGTGCTGGTATTTCAGCAGCGTCCTGGTGTATGTCATCCTGGCCTTCATCGTGTCGCTGATCGGGAATCCGCTGATGGGGTTGTTCCGGAAAGTAAAATTCAAAGGCAAAAGTGCGCCGGACTGGCTGCTCGCCATACTGACCCTCCTCATCATCTTTACCGGACTGCTGCTGGCGGTCACGCAGGTTTTCCCCGTGATTACGATGATCATCCGCGATGCGTCGCTCTTCAGCAATATGCATCTGCCGGAAGGGAACTTCCTGGATAACGTGAGCGGCTGGCTGGCCAGCGTCTTCCCGGGCCTGGAAACCGGGCCGGAAGCCGTGGCCAAGATCCTGGACTATCTCAAGGGCATTACCGCGAATATCAGCCTGACGGGAATTATCGGCTCGGTGGCATCGATGGCGGTCGGCCTTGCCGTCGGCCTGTTCTCCGTAGCCTTTATCTCCTTCTTCTTCATTAAAGACGAAACCCTCTTTACCCGGATCATTACCGCGCTGACGCCGGACCGTCTGGAAGCCTCCGTCAAAGTGGCCATCACGGATATCGAGCATCTGTTGTCGCGCTATTTCGTCGGCCTGATTCTGGAGATGACCGGTGTGGCGCTGCTGGATTTTCTGGGACTCTGGGCCATTGCCCGTATCGATTTCGTCTATGCCGCCGGCATCGCGTTCCTCGCGGGCATCCTTAACATTATTCCCTACATCGGCCCGGTGATCGGCGAGGTGCTGGGCGTGCTGCTTTGCGTGGTACTCAAATACGGCGCAGGCGTGGGACTGGACGTCAGTATCTGGCTCTTCGCGCTGATCGTGCTGCTCATTATGCTGGCGGTGCAACTGGTGGACAATTTCGTCTATCAGCCGCTGATTTATTCCAGGAGCATCCAGGCGTCGCCGCTGGAAATTTTCATCGTCATCCTGATGGCGTCGCAACTTGGCGGGGCCATCGGCATGCTGGCAGCCATTCCCGCCTATACGGTCGTGCGCGTGATC
>LXOW01099557.1_pt2 | contig 26391 bp, 25 predicted proteins | sample 1368591 | NCBI WGS metagenome assembly LXOW01 (sample SAMN04884650, study PRJNA319009) | bovine gut metagenome | isolation source: Cow rumen | host: Bos taurus | place: Italy: Legnaro (PD) | collected 2014-07-09
GCCACCGCCGCGCCGATGATGGCAAGGCACAGGGCCAGGGCCCCGTAGATGCCCCAGTCCCGCCAGAAGGTGCCCCGAGGCCTGGTCTCGAATTCGTTCATTTCTTCCATACTGAAATAGATTCCTTTCTTTGTCCCCTGCGGGGCGTTCCATGACTTGATTTTCGCTCATAGTATGGGCCGGCTTTTTTTCTTCCATTCAGTTTTTTTGAAAAAATAGCCCTTGCCAAACGGGAAAAAAAGGACTATTCTTAGGCGCCATGAAAAAACATCTGAACGCATCCTATTCCCTATATCTGAGCCTCTACTGGGTCAGCGCCTGCTTCGTCTACGGCTACACCCGGCTGTTTCTGAGCCGTCTCGGCTTCTCTGCGGACCAGGTGGGCGTCCTCCTGGCGGTGGACTGCGCCGCCGCCATGGTGCTTCAGCCCCTCCTGGCTCGGATCATCGACCGGTCCGAGCGCATCACCATGCGCCACGTGCTTTTCGTCATGTGCCTGGTGGTCCTGTTCTGCGGGGGGCTCCTGCTGATCCCCCAGCCCAAGGCGGTCCTCATTTGCCTCTTCGCCGCCATGTCCACCATGACCATGGCCGTCCAGCCCTTCGTGAACGCCGTGGGCTTCGGCTACATGAACCGGGGCGAGAAGCTGAACTGGTCCTTCGCCCGGGGCGTGGCCTCCCTGGCCTTCGCCCTGTTCTCCAAGGTCTATTCGGCCCTGGCGGAGCGGAACATGAACTATCTGCTGGACATGTACCTCATCGTCACGGCGGGCCTGCTCATCTGCTCCCTCATCCTGGCGGGGAAGGATAGCGAGGCCGGGCCTCGCGCCCGGATCCATCACGGGTCCCTCTTTAAAAGCTATCCCTTCTTCTTCGGGATGCTCCTGGGCGCGGCGATGCTGCTGTTTCAGCACAGCTTCCTGGAGGCCTACCTCTACGACGTGATCGTGGCCGTGGGCGGCGGCACGCGGTCGCTGGGCACGGCTCTGCTCATCGGCGCGGCGGTGGAGACGCCCATGATGCTCCTCTTCTCCCGGGTGGAGGATCGGTTCGGCGCCTATAGGGTACTGAAGATCTCGGTGATCTTCGTGACCCTGAAGCCCCTGCTGATCCTGCTCACGGGGGCGGTCTGGGGCGTGTACCTTATGCGGTTCAGCCATTTCATCTCCTTCGCTCCCTTCATCCTGTCCCTGACCTACTATGGGAACGAGCGCATGGCGGAGGACGAGAAGGTCACGGGCCAGGCCCTCATCGCCGGCGCCACCTCCCTGTCCGGCATATTCAGCTACCTCTTCGGCGGCATGCTGATCTCTTCCCTGGGGGCCATGAGGGCCCTCCTGGTCTGTACCCTCATCGGCATCCTGGGCGGGACCCTGCTCCTCCTGTTCTCCCTGCGGGACTGGAAGCAGATGCAGGCATAAAAAGATCCCCCGGCGGCAAGCCGAGGGATCTTTTCTTTTTGGTCCTATTCTTATTTCTTCAGGGCGTCCCGGATCTCGGTGAGGAGCTTCACTTCCTCGGAGGGCTCGGGGGCAGGGGCAGGCTCCGGCGCGGGGGCGGGCTCTTCCTTCTTCTGACGTATCTTATTGATGCCCTTGACCAGCAGGAAGATCACCACGGCGATGAGCAGGAAGTTGACCACGTTCTGGATGAAGCTGCCGTAGAGGATGGCGGCTTCCTCCACGCCCGCGGCTTCGTCGGCGGGACGGATCACGTACCGGAGGGTGGTGAAGTCGATGCCGCCGAAGAGGGCGCCGATGATGGGCATGAGCACGTCCTTCACCAGGGACTGGACGATGGCGGTGAATGCGCCGCCGACGATGATGCCCACAGCCATATCCATGACGTTGCCCCGGGTGATGAACTCTTTGAATTCTTTGACGATACCTTTTTTCTCCATAGCTTTTTCTCCTTGTTTTGGAATAAGGAAAGTATACCACCCCGAGGCCCCGTTGGCTATACCTTTTTGCGGCTCGGGCCATCGTTCTGCCCGGAATTTTGACAGAAATTTGTCGTTTGTAATTCAAATATGACGTTTAGCACTCTCCTATTGACAGTGCTAATTTCCGGAGTATACTGTGCATCGTAAGGAAACGAAAGGGGCACACTGAGAAAGGAAAGCCCCCTGGGAACAAAGGAAAAACAGAAAGGAAGTGTTCACTATGTTGCCCAGTATTTTCGGAGAGAATCTGTTGGATGATCTGTGGAGGACCGACCTCGATCGGGACTGGTTCAATATGGACCGGGAGCTCTACGGCAAGCATGCGAAGAACCTGATGAAGACCGATGTGCGGGAGAGCGAGAAGGGCTATGAGATGGCCATCGAGCTGCCCGGCTTCAAGAAGGAGGACATCAGCGTGGATCTGAAGGACGGCTACCTCACCGTCACCGCCCAGAAGAGTCTCGATAAAGAGGAGCACAAGGGCAAGAGGATCCTGCGCCAGGAGCGGTACAGCGGTTCCTGCACCCGGAGCTTCTATATCGGCGACATCCAGCCCGAGGACGTGAAGGGCAAGTACGACGCCGGCGTCCTGACCCTGGAATTCCCCAAGGAGGAGGAGCGCAAGCTCCCCGAGAAGCGGTCCATCGCCATCGATTAAACGTCAAAAACAAGAGCCGCCCGCAGGGGCGGTTTTTGTTTTTGGGCTAAATTCGCCTGCAACGAGGTAAATTCATGCCTGCGGCATGAATTTCACTCATTTGCCTTCCGGCAGATGTATAAAAGGTGGCTGGATGAGCCCAGCAGCTCCCGCTTCTCGCAGTGGAGCAGGTGGTAGGCCGAGAAGAGGCGGAAGTCCTCGTCGGTCATGGCGAAGTCAGATCGGTCCTCCGCCAGCTCCAGGACGCCGTCCGCGGCCACGGTCCTGAGATGAGCCACAGGCTTGTTTTCAAACAAAGCCTCGAACTCCGCCACGTCGTAGCCCGTGAACAGCTGCTCCGGGAAGTGGCGCACCCGCATGTCCCCGTCGAAGTTCTCCGCCCAACCCGCCTGAAAGCTCTGGGGCGGGGCCTGCAGGTAGTTGTTATAGAGGATGGCGTGGACGGAGAGAAAGGCGAACATCAGGATGCCGGCGGGTCGGGTGACCCGAACGGCCTCGTCGATGGCCCGGTCGACGCCGCCCCTGCCGTACAGGTGGTACAGAGGGCCCATGGACAGCACCAGGTCGAAGGAAGAATCCGCCCACCGCCGAAGGTCCAGAGCATCCCCCTGGACCGCCGCCGCGTTGGGGTACTGGGCCGTGTTGGCCCGCAGAAGCTCCACGTTCTTCTCCACCAGCTCCACCGCCGTGACCTGATGTCCTTTCTTCGCCAGGGCCGCGGTGTAGGCGCCTGTGCCCGCCCCCAGTTCCAGAATGCGGCAGGGCCGGGGGGCCATGCGGTCGATGTAAGACATGGTGGTCAAAAACTCCAGCTGCCCGTGGCGGCTGCGGGTCAGACGATCCGCCTCCCGACCGTCGCCGTAGAAGCCCTCCAGCATCTCCTTCCGCCTGTCCATGGCCTTAGCCCACGGGCTGATCGCTGGTCAGGGGGATGTCGATGAGCAGGTCGTCGCTGCCCGCCATGACGGTGGGGAGCTTGCCGTCCCACTTGGTGACGGTCTGGTACTTGATGAGGATGTCGGAGATGGACTCCGTGATGATCCGGTTGGATTCGGCGTTGGCTTCCGCCAGGACCTTGATCTCGTTGGCCTCGGCCTCGGCGGCGATGACCCGTTTCTGGGCCTCGGTGTTGGCGATGACCAGGGCCTGCTCCTGCTCGGTGCGGGTCTTGATCAGGTTCTGCTCCGCCACCTGCTTGGCTTCCACGGCGTTGATGTACTCCTCGGAGAAATCCCAGTTGATGATGTTCAGCTCGTTGATGAAGATGCCGTAGCTGTTCAGCTTATCGTTGAGCCCGTCGTCCAGGAGCATGCTGACCTCCGCCCGGGAGCTCACCAGCTCCACGGCGGTGTACTTGGCCGTGACCGCCTTCAGCACCTCGTTGACGGCGGGGGTGATGAGGACCTCCTCAAAGCCCATGCCCACGTTCTTGTAGAGGGTCTGGCTGTTCTCCTTGCCCACGTGGTAGTTGACGGCCACCACGGTGGTGATGGTCTGCAGGTCCTTGCTGAAGGCCTCGGTGTTCACGTCCAGCTTCACGATCCGGTTGTCCACCACCACGATCTTCTGGACGAAGGGCACCTTGAAGTGGAGGCCCTCCTGGAGCACCACGTCCTCCACCTTGCCGAAGGTCAGGGCGACGCCCGTGTGGCCCGCGGGGATCACCACGAAGCTGGATCCGAAGAAGATGATCGCGAAGACCACCACCAGGATCAGCAATACCAGTTTGAAGGGCGCGAAGTTGCCCGCCTTATCCTTGAACATACCTCAATTCTCCTTTCTCGGTTCACAGATGTAGATGACGTCGGGGATGGCTCTAAAGTCGCTGGGCTTGCTCACCCGCCGCCCGTCGAAAGCCATGACGGAACTGCCGCCGCCGTCCATGTTGTAAGCCGCCGCGCAGCCCAGGGACTCCATGAACTTGGCGAGCTGGGCATAGGTCATGCCCTTCGAATACTTGTCCCGGCGGCCGTCCACCACCACGAAGCAGTAGTGGCCGGGGGCGTAGTACCCCAGCACCGTCCGGGGGTGGGTGCCGGTGAGGCTGGAATTGAACTTGGTCCTGGCCTTGCCGTTCTCGTCCAGCAGGACGGGCCCGAAGCACCAGGCCTGCCAGGGGTCCATGGCCACGATGTCCTCGCTTTTGGCCTTGTCCCCATCGATGGTCAGCAAGGTCCCGTCCCGAAGGAGCACGCAGGCGTCGTACCGGGGGTTGTCCACCGTCCGAGCCACCTTGCCGTTGGAGACCACGCAGCCGAAGTTCCACTTGCTGATGTAGTCCCCGTTGATCATCAGCAGGGCCTCCTCCCGGGCCATGAGGTCCAGCACGTCCCTGGGGTTGCTGTTGCTGGCGTTCAGGGTGCTCTCCGACCAGGCGGTGCGGAAGCTGGTGATGTCCTCGATCCAGATATCCGCCACGTAGCATACCATGGGCTTGGGGAAGCCGTCGGGGTTCTCGATCTTTTTGATCTGGATGCTGACCTTGTCGCTGGTGTAGGCCATGTCCGTCTTTACGGCCTCGCCCACGGCGAACACGTCCGGGTGGGCCGCCCCGTGGAGACAGTCCGGCGTGGGCGCCGGCGTGGGGGCCGGGGTATCCGTAGGCGCCGGGGTATGGGTGGGTATCCCCGTGGGCCCCATGGTGGCCTTGGGGGCCTCGATGGCCACCGCCACCACCGGAGCCGGGGTGACGGCGGTCGCCGCCGTGGGGGCAGCCGTATCCACGGGCAGGGCCGTGGCCTCCACCGCAGCCCCTTTCTCCGGACCCCTGCCGCAGGCGCAGAGCGCCAGGGCCAGCGCTATGATCGTTCCGCAAACACATCGCTTCATGGCCTCTATTCTACAATCTTTCCCCCAAAAGCGCAACAGGCAAACGCTGGCACCGCAAGACATTACATCTATAAAGGGTGGCGTGTCCCTTATTACGCTGCACGGGCGATTCACGAATCGCTCGCCGGGCAAACCAAAAAGCTGCCGCGTTGAACGGCAGCTTTTCGCGTGTAAGGGGTGTGTTATTCCTCTACAAAGGAATCCTTGTCCAGGCCGCACACGGGGCAGGTCCAGTCAGCGGGGACCTCCTCCCAGGGGGTGCCGGGGGCGACGCCGTTGTCGGGATCGCCGACAGCGGGATCGTACTCATAACCACAGGGGCAAACGTACTTCATGGGGATATCTCCTTTCGCAGTTTGTTATGCTTTCCACAGACCGTGGAGGTTGCAGTAGGCGTAGACCGCCTCCACCTCGTCGCCGTCGGTGAGGGCGAAGGTGACTTCGGGGGCGGCGTCGGGAGCGAGGGCCTTGCGCTGGTTGCCGGCCTTGGTCTGGAGGCTGACCCACTCGATGTAATGGGCGGCCACCATGGGATGGGCCACGGAGCCCACCTTCACCTTCACCAGGTCCCCCTCGCGGGTCCAGACGGGGACGTGCTTCTCCTGGGCAGCGTCGGTGGTGTTGGGGACGATCTCGGTCATCTTCCGGCCGCAGCACATGACGGGGACGCCGGAGGGCTTCACCATGGCGATGATGTTGCCGCAGGTCTCACAAACGAAAAACCGCTGTTCCATAGCTGTCTCTCCTTTTTTTCAATAGTTGGTCGCGGACACTTCGAAGTAGCTCTGGGGATGGGCGCAGGTGGGGCAGACCTCGGGGGCCTTGGTGCCCACCACGATGTGGCCGCAGTTGCGGCACTCCCACACCTTCACCTCGGCCTTCTCGAAGACGGCCTTGGTCTCCACGTTGTGAAGCAGCGCCCGATACCGCTCCTCGTGGTGCTTCTCGATGGCGGCCACCAGGCGGAATTTCTCGGCGAGCTCAGCGAACCCCTCCGCCTCGGCGGTCTTGGCGAAGCCCTCGTACATGTCGGTCCACTCGTAGTTCTCGCCCTCGGCGGCGGCCAGCAGGTTCTCGGCGGTGGAGCCGATGCCCTCCAGCTCCTTGAACCACAGCTTGGCGTGTTCCTTCTCGTTGTCGGCGGTCTGCAAAAACAGGGCGGCGATCTGCTCATAGCCTTCCTTCTTGGCCTTGGAGGCGAAGTAGGTGTACTTGTTCCTGGCCTGGGATTCGCCCGCAAAGGCGGCCTGCAGGTTCTTCTCGGTCTGAGTTCCGGCGTACTTGCTCATGTTTTTCTCCTTCTCTATGCTGTATTACTGGATGGGTTCGAAATCCGCCGCGCCGTGCTTGCAGAGCGGGCAGACGAAATCGTCGGGCAACGTCTCGCCCTCGTAGACGTAGCCGCAGATCTTGCACACGAAGCCCTTCTTGCCCTCGGTGGCGGGCTTGGGCTTCACATGGGCGTGGTAGAAGGCGTAGGTCATGGAGGGGGCGTTGCTGATGACCCGGGCCTCGGTCACGTCGCAGATGAACATGCCGTGGGTACCCAGGTCGATGTACTGGATCACCTTCAAAGACATGACGGCGTTCACGTACTTACGGAGCATCACGAGGCCGTTGTCCGTCCGGGTCAGCTCCTCCCCGGCGAACTTGTCCGCCGTCCGGCCGGACTGGAAGCCGAAGTTCTCGAACAGGTCGAAGGGCGCCTCCTCGGAGAGGATGTTGAGGTTCATGATCCCCGTCTGCTCGATGACGTGGTGGGAGTAGTTCATCTTGTTGATGGTCACGGCGATCCGGTTGGGCTGGCTGGTGACCTGGGCCACGGTGTTGACGATGAGGCCGTTGTCCTTCTTGCCGTCGTTGGAGGTGACCACATACAGGCCGTAGCCGATCTTGAAGAGGGCGGTCATGTCGTTCTTGTTGGCGGTCTCGGAGGACAGGGCCTGGTAGTTCTTGCAGAGCTCCTCAGAGAGGGCGGCGATCTCGTCCTTGTTGGCGGCGTTCATGGCGGACTTCAGATGCACCACGGTGTCCGCGAAGGTCAGGTTCTTGCAGCCGGAGAGCTTCTCCTTCATGACCTTGCAGGCCATGGGGGCCCAGGAACCGTTCTCGATGAAGGCCACGGTCCTGTTCTGGAAGTTCCGCTCGGTGAGATGGTCGATGAACTCCCGCATGAAGGGGAAGATGTCCGCGTTGTAGGTGGTGGTGGCCAGGACCAGCTTCCCGTAGCGGAAGGCGTCGGCGACGGCCAGGGACATGTCCGTGCGGGCCAGGTCGTGGACCACCACCTTGGGGCAGCCGCCCTGACGGAGCTTGTCCGCCAGCAGCTCCACGGCCTTTTTGGTGTGGCCGTAGACGGAGGTGAAGGCGATGACGATGCCCTCGGATTCCGGCGTGTAGGACGCCCAGGTCTGGTAGAGCTTGATGTAGTGGCCGAGGTCCTTGTCGAGGACGGGGCCGTGGAGGGGACAGATGGTGGCGATGTCGAGGCCGGAGGCCTTCTTGAGGAGGTTCATGGCCTGGGCGCCGTACTTGCCCACGATGCCGATGTAGTACCGGCGGGCCTCGTCGTCCCAGGGCTCNNAGGTGAGGGTGTGGCGGCCCAGGGTGAGGGCGCCGCCGTTCTCCGCCACGATCCGGTTCTTCACGAGATCGGGGCCGAAGAAGTTGTCCATCATGGCGAAGGCCTTCGATGTGGCCACCACGGCGGCCTGGGGGTAGGTCTTGAGGAAGCTGTCGATGTTGGCGGAGTGGTCCGGCTCCATATGCTGGACGACGAGGTAGTCCGGCTGCCGGCCGCCCAGGGCGTTGCCCAGGTTGTCCAGCCATTCGTGGGTGAACTTCTGGTCCACGGTGTCCATGACGGCCACCTTCTCGTCCAGGATCAGGTAGGAGTTGTAGCACATGCCGTTGGGCACCTTGTACTGGCCCTCGAACAGGTCCACCTTATGATCGTTGACGCCTACATAGAGAATATCGCTCGAAATTTTCATAGCCACGCCCCTTCTTGAATTTTCACCTACAGTATACTATACTTTCATAGGAAAAGGCAACTAAATGTTTTCGCCCTGCGTACGCTTGACCGCCTGCGGAGCGGAAGGAGGGGACCCCTATGTACATCCTGGACGACGGCATCCGGCTCAACGCGCAGCTGGACATGCCGGAGCATTTCGAGGGCAAATGCCCCCTGGTCATCGTGATCCACGGCTTCACGGGCCATATGGAGGAGCGGCACATCACGGCGGTCTCCGCCATGTTCAACGAGATCGGCTGCGCCACCCTCCGGGTGGACATGTACGGCCACGGCCACAGCGACGGACGGTTCCGGGACCACACGCTTTACAAGTGGCTCACCAACGCCATGACCGTCATCGACTACGGCAGGAGCCTTCCCTTCGTCACGGGCATCTACCTCTGCGGCCACTCCCAGGGGGGCCTCACGGTCATCCTGGCGGCGGCCATGAAGCGGGACGTGGTGAAGGGGCTCATGCCCATGTCCCCGGGCACGTGCATCCCCGAGGGGGCCCGGCAGGGCAGGATGCTGGGGATGACCTTCGATCCAGATCGGGTGCCGGAGGAGATCGTCTACAAGGCGGGGGCGGCCCTGGACGGCAACTACGTCCGGGTGGCCCAGACCATCCACGTGGAGGAGGCCATAGCCCGATACAAGGGCCCCGTCTGCCTGGTCCACGGGTCCGGGGACGCCGCCATCCCCGTGGAATGCTCCATGGAGGCCCAAAAGGCCTACGCCCACGCGGAGCTCACCGTCATCCCCGGGGACACCCACTGCTACGATCACCATCTCGATATGGTGGTGGAGGCCCTGCGGGGCTGGATGCTCCGGCAGCTGGACGCTGAGGGAAGGACGGCATGATCGCGTTTCTGACCAGCCAGGTGAACCCTGAGGGGGAAGGGGCCCTGAACAGCGCCAACGGCTTTATCGACGAGCTTCGCCGGTGCCTGCCGGACCCCATCCGGGCCCTCGACGTCTGCTCCCACCCCGACGCCTGGGAGATCACGGACTTCTACAGCGGGCTCACCCGGGGCTACTTCGAGGACGCCGGGTTTCATTTTGAACGGTATCTGACGCTGGACAGCCGGAACGAGGAACGCGCGGCGGAACTTATCCGCAGCTCAAACCTCATCCTCCTGGCCGGCGGCCACGTGCCCACCCAGAACCGCTTCTTCCAGCGGATCGGCCTCAGGGAATGGATGAAAGGCTATGACGGGGTGGTCGTGGGCATCAGCGCCGGCAGCATGAACGCGGCGGATCTGGTCTACGCCCAGCCCGAGGAGGCGGGGGAGGCCGTGGACCCAGCGTTCCGGCGGTTCCTGCCGGGGCTGGGTCTCACGAAGGTGAACCTGCTCCCTCACTATGATCGGGTCAAGGACGACGTTCTGGACGGGCTTCGGCTCTTCGAGGACGTGACCTATCCGGACAGTCGGGGCCGGACCTTCTACGCCATCCCCGACGGCAGCTACCTGTTCATCGACCATGGCCGCGAGGAGCTGCGGGGCGAAGCCTGCCGCATCCGGGACGGGCGCATGGAGAGGATATCGGAGAACGGCCAGAGATCGGCCCTGTGAGGGGGAGAACGAGCCCATGGACATCGAGCATTTTTACCTTGAGAAAGGGCAAAGCGGCCCGCCCCTGATCCTGCTCCACGGGAACGGGGAGGACTGCGCCTATTTCTCCGGCCAGATGGACGCCTTCGCCGAAAAGTACCATGTGTACGCTTTGGATACCCGGGGCCACGGCAGGACCCCCCGGGGCACGGCCCCCTTCACCATCCGGCAGTTTGGGGAGGATCTGCTGGGGTTCATGGACCGGCTGGGGATCGAGAGGGCCCATATCCTGGGCTTTTCCGACGGGGCCAACATCGCCATGGTCTTCGCCCTGGCCCACCCGGAGCGGGTGGACAAACTGATCCTCAACGGCGGGAACCTGAACGCCCGGGGCGTGAAGCGGACCACCCAATGGCCCATCGAGGCGGGCTACCGCATCGCCCGGCGCTTCGCCGGGAGGAGCGACGAGGCCAGGGCCCACGCGGAGCTGCTGGGCCTGATGGTGAACGACCCCAACATAGCGCCGGAAGAGCTGAGCGCCATCCAGGCCAGGACCCTGGTCATCGCCGGTACCCGGGACATGATCCGGGAGGACCACACCCGGCTCATGGCGGCCAGCATCCCCGGCGCGGAGCTGGTCATCCTTCCCGGCGATCACTTTATCGCCCGCAGGGACCCGGCATCGTTCAACGCGGCTGTTCTGGCGTTTTTAGAGAGATAAAAAACAGGCGGAGGTGGACCTATGATCCTTGCCATCGAAAGCGTGATCCTGTGCCTGCTGTTCACAGGCATGGTGTATCTCCTGTCCCGGGACCCCATTCAGACCCTGTATAACTACCCGCCCGCCATCCAGGCCCGGGTGAAGTCCCTGCCCCGGTACGAGGGCAGGATACCCACCCAAAGGAAGAAGGTGGGGGCCAAGCTGATCGCTTCGGCGCTGTTCGTGGTCGTTCTCGCGCTGATCCTGCGGTACGTGAACGGGTACACCACCTTTTATCAGGCCTTCGGCTATGGGTTCCTGCTGTGGACCGTGGTGAACCTGTGGGACCTTGTGGTGCTGGATATCCTCTGGTTCTGTCACGATCCCCACTTCGTGTTCCCGGGCACGGAGGACATGGTCTCTGACTATCACGACTACGGGTTCCACCTTAGGGGCTTCTGCATCGGCGAGGGCCTGGCCCTCCTGGTCTGCGCCCTGGCGGGGCTGGCGGTCCGCTTCATCTTATAAAGGACGGGGGAGAGCATGGCCCATATCGTGGAGATACGAAACTTTTCCGACCCGGCCCTGGACGTGTACGCCCGGCTGACGGAACGGCAGCTCACCAACCGGCTCCATCCAGAGGACGGCCTCTTCATCGCCGAGAGCCCCAAGGTGATCCATACGGCTCTCGACGCGGGGCTGGTCCCCGTGTCTTTGCTCACCGAGCGGCGGCATATCGAGGGGTCCGCCGCCGCGCTGCTCCTGCGGCTGGGGGACGTGCCCGTCTACACCGCGGACGACGGGCTTCTCAGTAGGCTCACGGGCTACGATCTCACCCGGGGGGTCCTCTGCGCCATGAAGCGGCCTGCGGAACGGACCGTGGAGGAGGTGCTTCCAGGCGCCAGCCGGGTGGCGGTTTTGGAGGATATCGTGGACTCCACCAACCTGGGGGCCATCTTCCGCTCCGCCGCGGCCCTGGGCATGGACGCCGTGCTCCTTTCGCCCTCCTGCTGCGATCCCCTCCTTCGGCGGGCGGTGCGGGTAAGCATGGGGACGGTCTTCCAGGTCCCCTGGGCGAGGCTCGATTCCCTGGACGCTCTGAAACAGGCGGGCTTCGTGACCTTGGCCATGGCTTTGAAAGAGGACGCTCTCAGCCTGGACGATCCCCTCCTGCGGACCTTCGAAAAGCTGGCCGTCATCCTGGGCACCGAGGGGGACGGTTTGACTCCCGCGACCATCGCGGCCGCAGACCACACGGTGCTCATCCCCATGGCCCACGGGGTGGACTCCCTGAACGTGGGGAACGCCGCCGCCGTGGCCTTCTGGGCCCTGCGGAAGCGGAGCTGAAACGGATCATATATTGCCGCGTTATCGCGGCTTTTTTATGCCCAGGACTTGACAGCGGGCGAAAGGGGGCGTATACTGCCCGTAGTATAACAGATGTTATAAAACAGGAGGACAGCCATGCCGCCCAAGGCCAGGATCACCCGGGACATGATCGTGGACGCCGCCTTCGACCTGGTCCGGCAGGAGGGCCAGGAGGCGTTGAACGTCCGCACTCTGGCGAAACGCCTTGGCTGCTCCACCCAGCCCATCCTCTACAACTTCGCCACGGTGGAGGCGCTGATGGACGCCCTCTACCGGAGGGCCGACGAATACCACACGGCCTATATCCTGCCCCGGGCAGGGAAGGGGCCCAACGCCCTGCTGTCCCTTGGCCTCAACTACGTCCGCTTCGGCCACGAGGAGAAGCACCTCTTCCGCTTCCTCTTCGAGAGCAACAAGTTCGGCGGCATGGATCTGAACGCCCTGCTGCGGGGGCCGGGGGTGGGGGACCTCATCGCCATCCTGGCCGGGGGCCTGGGCTGCGGCGAGGCGGAGGCGGAGAAGGCGTTTTTGACCTTCTTCGCGGTAGCCCACGGCCTGGCCAGCTTGCTCTGCAACAACGCCATGGCCTACGACGAAAACGAATGCGCAGGGATGCTGGAGACCGTGTTTCGCGGGGCCCTGGCGTCCATGAAAGGAGAAAGTGATGCGTAAACTCTATACTGAAAAGCCGGTCCTGTTCGCGGTCCTCTGGATCGTCCTGTACTGCGTGGTCCTCGCCCCCATCCGGGGCCGCTTCGGCGACGGGAGTTTGCAGATGCTCCTGGCTCTCTCGGCCTTCTCCATGGCCCTCATACTGTTCGTCAACGCCGGCAAGCTCCAGGGGGAGCTGGGCCTCGACCGGTGGCTGCAGAACGGGAAGGGGCTAATATGGCTCATCCCCCTGTGGGTCCTCTCTACGGGGAACGTGTGGGACGGCTTCTCCCTCCGGTACGGGGGGATCGACCTGGTCATAGCCATCCTGTCCTTCCTGCTCATCGGCTTCGCGGAGGAGATGATCTTCCGGGGATTTCTGTTCAACGGCATGCTGAAAACGGGCAAGGCGGCCCCCGCCATCATCGTCTCCGCGGTGACCTTCGGCATGGGCCACATCGTGAACCTGCTGACGGGCCAGGGCACCTTCGATACCCTGCTGCAGATGGTCTTCGCCGTGGCCTGGGGGTTCCTGCTGACCTACGCCTACTATAAGGGCGGGAGCCTGCTCCCGTGCATCCTGATCCACGGCGTCATCGACGCCCTCAGCGTCCTGGGCCGGGACACGGTGGTGGGGGACACGGTCTATATCGTGGCCACCGTCCTGACGGCCCTGGTCTACTGCCTCTACCTCTCCAGGCAGCCCACGCCCCAGCGGAGGTCGTAAGCGCGTCAAAAAGCGATCCTGCCCCTTTTCTTTCCGGAAAAGGGGCTTGTTTTCTGTTTTTCTTTTGATATAATACGGCCCATGGAAATGACAAGAAAGAACAAAATGGCCACCGCGCCCGAGGGGCGGCTGCTCCTCTCCATGGGCTGGCCCATCATCGTCTCCATGCTGGTGCAGGCGCTGTACAACATCGTGGACAGCGTGTTCGTGTCCCGGCTGTCCACCCTTTCTCCCGACCAGCTGACCCGCATTTTGGGGGATCTGTACGTCCCCGGCACGGAGAGCACCATCGGCGACAAGGCCCTGAACGCTCTTTCCACCGTGAACCCCCTGCAGATGCTCATGATCTCCGTGGCCGTGGGCACCGCCGTGGGCATGAACTCCCTGATCTCCCGCCGCCTCGGCGAGGGGCGGATGGAGGACGCCAACCGGGCCGCGGGCAACGGCCTGGTGCTCATGGTCATCAGCTCCCTCTTTTTCACCTCCATCGGTCTGTTCCTCTCCGGGCCCTTCATGCGCTGGCAGGACAACGACCCCATCGTCCGCCTCTTCGGCACGGAGTACATGACCATCTGCCTGTCCCTCAGCGTGGGCATCTTCCTCTCCGTGGGCATCGAGCGGATCATGACCAGCCAGGGCCGGACCATGGTGGCCATGATGATGCAGCTCACCGGCGCCTGCTCCAACATCATTTTGGACAGGATCTTCGTGCTGGGCCTCGGGCCCATCCCCGCCATGGGCGTCACCGGCGCGGCCATCGCCACGGTGGCGGGCCAGTTCGCCTCCATGACGTTGGCCCTGGTCATGCTCACGAGATCGAAGAGCGAGATCCAATTGAAGCGTCCCCACTTCAAGGTCAGCAAACAGACCGTCAGGGACATCTACTCCGTAGGCGTGCCCTCCATCCTCATGCAGGCCGTGGGCACGGTCATGTATCTCGGCATGAACGGCATTTTGAAGGGCCTGGGCGAATACCACGCGGCGAACCTGGACCCCAACGTGAACTACGTGGACGCCTACAAGAGCGCCTTCGGCACCTACTTCCGCCTCCAGTCCGTCATCTTCATGCCCGTCTTCGGCCTCAACAACGCGGCCATGAGCATTTTGGGCTACAACTACGGCGCCCGGAACAAGAAGCGGTTCATGCGGGCCTACGGCATGCTGACCCTGTTCTGCGCCGCCTTCATGATCGCGGGCACCGCCCTCTTTGAGCTGGGGGCCCCCGGCCTTATGACACTCTTTGCCGTGTCTGACTTCACCTACGGCGTCACCGTCACCACCATCCACATCATCGCCTGGGGCTTCGTCTGCGCCGCCGTGGGCATCTCCATGGGCACGGTCTACGGGGCCACGGACACCGGCGTCTACGGCATGATCACGTCCCTTGCCCGGCAGCTCTTCATCCTGCTGCCCGTCGCCTTCCTCATGGCCCGGTACACCCGCCGCATCGAGGCCGTCTGGTGGGCCTTCCCCATCGCGGAGTTCACCCACCTCATCCTCGCGGCCCTGCTGATGCTGCGGCTCTACCGGCAGAAGATCAAGCCCATGGAGCCCAGGGAGCTCTGACCCATCGCTGTTTCCACCTCCCTTTCCGTCCGGAAGGGGAGGCGTTTTTGTGTCGGCGTGAAAGGGAAGGTTGACGGCCCGTCCCCTGTCGTCCTATAATATCCACAGGTATATCTGCCCATCCGCGGGGGGCCGGGTCCCCTGCGCATATCGAGTTCAGGGAGGGAAAGCGCGATGAAACAAAGGAACTTGCTGGCGTGGCTCCTGGTGCTGGCGCTGGTGCTCACCGCCGTGCCCACGGCCTGGGCCGCCACGTCCATCGGGGCCAACGAATGCCCCCACAGCCCCGACGGCCACCATCAGTATGTGAAGGTAGGGGAGAAGGCCCCCACCTGCACGGAGCCGGGCTATGAGCTGTATCGCTGCCGGTACTGCCGGGACGAGATCAAGAAGGATGTGGCGCCTCTCGGTCACGCCTGGGGCGGCTGGCACGTCGTTCTGGAGCCCACCTGCACGGAGAAGGGCTGCGAGGAGCGGGTCTGTTATCGGGACTCCAGCCACGTGGAGAAGCGCTGGCTGGATCCTCTGGGCCACGACTGGTCCGACTGGTACGTGCTGAAGGCCCCCACCTACACGGAGCCGGGCATCATGGAGCACAAGTGCAACCGCTGCGGCATCACGGAGCAGGAGCTGATCCCGCCCCTGAAGCAGAGCCCCGAGTACGGCCTGGCCCTGGTCATGACCCAGACCGATCCCGGCGGCAGCGTCTTCACCTTTGACGACCTGTTCGGCGGGCACGGGATCACCATCACCTACGCCGCGACCCTGATCAACACCGGCAAGTCTCCCCTGAGCGTGGCGGACTTCTACGCCGGCGCCGGGTCCAGCGGCTCCCTGAAGCCGGCCCACATCCTGTATCCGGGCGAAAGCTATTCCTTCCCCCTGGAGCGGGATCTGACGGAGTACGACATCGTCCCCGTCACCGACTCGGAGACCCTCTACGGCTCCGTAAGCTTCGACTTCTACTTCTACGGCGACAGCCTGGAGGGGGAGAAGCACGTGTGCAGCTCCAACTCCGTGTACTTCGGCTACTCGGTCACCAAGCCCATGGGCTTCGAGGAGTGGCCCATCCCCTCGGAGAGCGACGTTGTGGTGACCAAGACCCTGCTGAACAAGCCCTCGGACCCCAACGGCTTCCAGCTGGGGGAGCAGATCTACTATCGGATCACCGTCACCAACACATGGGAAGGCACGATCCCTGAGCTGATCCTCTACGACGCCCTGGCCACCAACAGCGACTACGTGCCCGCGGCGGTCGTCAACGACTTCCCCTCCGGGGAGACCTTCACTTACGATTACGCCGTCACGGTGAACGCCTTCCACCTGCCCCAGGGCTACATCTACAACATCGCCTGCGCCGTCTGGGCGGACCCGGAGAGCGGCGAGGAGATGTATTCCTATTCCGACCCCATCACCGTCAACCTGCTCAGCAAGGCCTCCCTGGTGCTGCAGAAGTCCGTGGTGGGCGGGCCCGGCAACGGCCACTGCTACGTGCCCGGCGAGGTGGTCCATTTTCAGGTCCACGTCTGGAACAACTCCACCGTCCATCATAAGGACATCATGGTGGTGGATCCCCTGACCGGCGAGACCAAGACCATACAGGACCTGCCCCCCGACGCCTCCGTGACGCTGGACTTCTATTACACGGTGACGGAGCTGGACGCCCTCATGACCTACGTGGAGAACTACGCCTACGCCATGGAGGTGGATAACGCCGTCAGCAACACCGTCCGGGTGGACACGGGCACGGACCAGCCCTTCGGCGTCATCACCGACATCGGCGTGACCAAGGCCGAGGTCAGCTCTCCCGCCGATCCCAAGGGCTATCAGCTGGGCGAGACCATCTCCTACGTCATCACGGTGACCAACGAGGGCGAGACCCTGATCGGCGAGGGTATCGTCATGGACAGCCTCAAGGGCGGCAGCGGCGAGATCGGCTCCTTCGAGAACCTGTTCCCCACCACCCATCGGACCTACTACTTCTCCCACGTGGTCACCGAGCAGGACGTCCACAACGGGAAGGTGGTGAACCAGGCCGCCGTCTGGTACGAGCTGAACGGCCACGGAGCCCTTCAGACCTCCCTCCCGGTGGAGAGCCCCACCTGGGGCCAGGACCCCTTCGGCGACGAGTTCGACGGCGAGCCCCTGCTGGGGGAGGAGGACTGCTGCTCCCGGACCCTGACGGGGAAGGGCGACGGCACCGACGCCTTCGCCGTCCACTACTGCAAGGAGCATCTTGAACTCCTGGAAGCCCTGGAGGAGAAGAAGGCCCAGATCACCGATGAGCAGGCGGAGCTCGCTTACCTGAAGGAGGCCCGGGCCGCCTGGCAGGGGGCCATGGACGCCCTCTATGAGGCCGCTCAGGAGAAGGCCGACAGCGAAACGGCCGCCGCCCTCATGACCCAGCGGCTCGCCTTCCTCGAGTATCTGGACACCTATGAGGCCTTCCTCACCAGCCTCTATCCCGACGCGCCCCTGACCGTGGCCCGGGAGCTCCTCCGGGAGACGGAGAACAAGTGCGTCGACCTCTGCTATGAGCTCCACGAGGCCCCCAAGGCCCGGGTGGACAGCGTCCTCAGCGGCGAGGTATCGGCCCTGGAGGACGCGGCTCCCGGAGCGCTCTGCGCCCGTATCTATGCGGAGCGGGAGGAAGCGGACCAGGCCTACACGGAGGTCCTCTGCGCCGACCACAGCGCCACCGACCAGCGGGCCATGGGCCTTGTGAAGGAAGCGATCAACCGGGAGGCCAGGACCAACGCCTTCCTGCGGGCCCAGCGCATGTGGCAGACCATGATGGACACCCGGACCAACGCCCGGTATAAGGCGGCGGACAAGGAGACCCGGGTCCTCATCGCCAAAAACCGGCTGGCCTTCGACAAGTACCTGAACGCCCGCAAGACCCTGCTGACGGTCATCTATCCCGACCAGCCCGACGTGGTGGCTGAAATCGTGGCCCGGATCATCCAGGACAAGGAGATGGATCTGTGCCAACTGTGGAAATGAACTAAACGAACGATCTCGGGGAGGGCGGCGAATGTCGCTCTCCCTTTTTATAGCTGGGGGTTCACCCCGCTGCGGAAAAATGGTATACTGAACAAAACGACGGGGGAGAGAAGGTATGATCGGATTTGGAATCGTGACGGGGCTGCTGTTCGCCCTCATGGCGGCCGTGCTGGAGCTGAACAAGAACACCCTGTGGGGCTTTGTACTGCTGATCGCCGCTACGGCGGCCTTCGCGGCGCTGTTCGTGAAATGCCTGCAGGGGGCCCGGTGGTACGGGAAGCTGCTGGGGTACCTTGGCTACATCGCCGCTTTCGCCCTGATCCTGCTGATCACCTGGCCGCCCACCAGGGCCGTGCCCGCCTACGAGGGGAAGGCCCCCATGTACACGGAGCCGGTATCACTGGAGAAGGGAAAGGTCCGGGGGGTCTGCATCGCCGACGGGGCCGTGGAGCTCTACGCCGGCATCCCCTACGCCCAGGCCCCCGTGGGGGACCTTCGCTGGCGGGAGCCCCAGGATCCCCTGCCCTGGGAGGGGGTGTTGGACGCTGACCACTTCGCCCCCATGTGCATGCAGCCCACCCATCTGCCCATCTACAACAGCCTGGCCCAGATCATCGGCTACCATGATTACGAGATCTCTCTGAGGGACAACTACGTGCCCCCCGTCAGCGAGGACGGCCTCTACGTGAACGTGTGGAAGCCCGCCGGGGACGTGAGCGGCCTGCCGGTCGTCGTCTACATCCACGGCGGCACCCTGCAGACGGGCCAGCCCTGGTACGCCGACTACGCGGGGACCGGCCTCGCAAAGGAAGGCGTGGTAGTGGTGAATCTGGGCTACCGGCTGGGGGTGTTCGGATATCTCGCCGACGAGGGCCTGGCCGCCGAGCCGCCCAACGGCACCACGGGGAACTACGGCCTTCTCGATCAGATCAAGGCTTTAGAGTGGGTGCGGGACAACGTCTCTGCCTTCGGCGGGGATCCCGACAACGTGACCCTGGCCGGGGAATCTGCCGGGGCCGCCAGCGTCAGCGCCCTGTGCACGTCGCCCCTTGCAAAGGGCCTCTTTCGCCGGGTCATACTGGAGAGCTCCACCGTGGCCGGCACGGAGCCGCCCCACTCCTTCCGCAGCTTTGAGGACGCCCTGACCTCCGGGAAGGAGCTGAAGGCCCGGTACGGTGTGGAGACCCCGGCGGAGATGAGGGCCCTCAGCGCGAAGCAGATCGTCAACGAGGCCTACACCCAGCACCATATGACCGTGGACGGCTACGCCCTCACGGAGACGCCCTACGAGTCCTATAAGAAGGGCGTCCACAACGAGGAAGCCGTCCTCCACGGCTACAACGCCGAGGAGAGCGGGCCCTTCATTATGTTCTCCCACGCCAATTTGAAGAACTATGAGGGGAAGGTGCGCGGCTACTTCAAGGACTACGCCGACGACGTGCTGGCCCTCTACAGTCCTCAGACGGACGAGGAGGCCGACAGCTACTGGGCCCAGATCTACGGGGCGGTGTTCTTCAACTATCCCCACTACTGCCTGGACCGGCTGGCCGCCGAGAACGGCGTCCCGGCCTGGGAGTACTATTTCAGCAAGCACAACGGGCGCCTCGGCTGCTGGCACAGCGGGGAGCTGCCTTACTTCTACGGGAATATCCCGGCGGTGTCCAAGGTCTTCGACGACTCCGACCGGGCCCTCCAAACCACCATCCTGGGGTACGTGAAGAACTTCGCCGCCGCCGGGGACCCCAACGGCCCCGGCCTGCCCTTCTGGGACGTCGACCCCACCAGCGCTGCCCTCTTAGAGCTCGGTAATACCGTCAGCATGCAGAACGAAAAGTACCTGGCCCTCTACGAGATCATGGACCGGATGACGGGCTGGGACCGATAGGCCCTTGCCTCGGACGCCCCTTTCCGCTATGATAGGGATGTCAACAGTATTCGACAAAAGGAGCATAGCTATGAACAGACCCGCCTGGCTTCGGGACGCCGTGTTTTACGAGATCTATCCCTCCTCCTTCTATGACAGCAACGGGGACGGGATCGGCGACATCGACGGCATCCGCCAAAAGCTCCCCTACGTGAAGGACCTGGGGTGCAACGCTCTGTGGCTGAACCCCTGCTTCGATTCCCCCTTCAAGGACGGGGGCTACGACGTGCGGGACTACAAGCTGGTGGCCCCCCGCTACGGCGCCAACGAGGACCTGTACGCCCTGTTCCAGGAGGCCCACGCATTGGGCATCCGTGTCCTTCTCGATCTGGTGCCCGGCCACACCTCCGAGGAGCACCCCTGGTTCGTGGAAAGCGGCAAGGCGGAGCGAAACGAGTATTCCGACCGGTATATCTGGACCGACTGGTGGATCAAGGGCATCCCGGACCACCCCTACATCGGCGGCGAGACCCCCCGGAACGGCACCTATATGCTGAACTTCTTCAAGTGTCAGCCGGCCCTGAATTACGGCTGGGCCAGGGTCACCGAGCCCTGGCAGACGCCGCTCTGCGCCCCCGCCGCCAAGGCCACCCGGGACGCCATGGCCGACGTCATGCGCTTCTGGCTCCAAAAGGGCTGCGACGGCTTCCGGGTGGACATGGCCAACTCCCTCGTCAAGGCCGACGACGATGATAAGAGCTATACCTGCGCCCTCTGGAAGGGGCTGCTGGGGGAGCTGCGGCAGGAGTTCCCGCAGGCCGCCTTCGTGGCGGAGTGGGGCTGGCCGGAGCAGGCCCTGTGCCTCGCCGACTTCGACATGGACTTCTACCTCGACCACTGGGGCAACGGCTACAACCGGATGGTCCGGTCCGACGACGCGTATCTGAAGGGCAACGACCCCGCCGCCTTCGTGACCGACTACCTCACGCGGTACGAGGCCAGCAAAAAAGACGGCTATATCAGCTTCATCACCGGGAACCACGACACCCCTCGTATCAGTTACTATATGACTGAGGGGCAGCTGAAGCTCGGTTACGCCCTCCTGTTCACCCTGCCGGGCGTGCCCTTCCTCTACTACGGGGACGAGATCGGCATGCGGTACCTCGCCGACCTCCCCACCAAGGAGGGGGGCTACACCCGCACCGGCAGCCGCACGCCCATGCAGTGGGCTCAGGGGAAGAACCTGGGCTTCTCCGACGGCGCTCCCGAAAGCCTCTATCTCCCCGTGGACCCGGCTAAAGACGCCCCCACGGTCAGCGCACAGGCCAAGGACCCCGGCTCCCTGCTGAACACCGTGAAGGCCGTCCTGCGGCTCCGGCACGAAAAGCCTGACCTGCAGGCGGAGGCGAACTTGACCGTCCTCCACGCCCGGAAGGACGACCCCCTGCTGATCTACCGCCGGGGAGGCCTGGTCCTGGCGGTGAACCCCTCGAACAAGGCGGTGAAGACGGGTCTTGCCGGCAAGCCGGTATTCGAGATCGGCGCCTTTGAAAAGGGCGTCCTGGGCCCCTGCTCCTTCGTGATCCTGGAGGTGAAGGCATGAAGACAAAGCGTGCGTTCCCCCGCATCGTGGTGAACAAAAAGGCGGAGCAGAGCCTGAAAAACGGCCATCCCTGGGTCTACGGGGCCGAGGTTCTGGAGAAGGAGCCCGCCGAGAACGGGGCCGTCGCGGACGTGTTCTCGGAGAAGGGCACCTATCTCGGCAGCGGGTTCTATAACGACCGGAGCAAGATCCTGGTGCGGGTCCTGTCGAAGAACGCCAACGACGCCTTCGACGAAGCCTTCTTCCGCCGCCGCATCCGTTACGCCGTCGACTACCGGAAGACCGTCATGGGGGAGGACTTCAACGCCTGCCGTCTCATCTTTGGCGAGGCGGACGGGCTCCCCGGCTGGACCGTGGACCGGTTCGAAAACGTGCTGGTGACGGAGGTCCTGTCCCTGGGCGTCGAGGTGCGCAAGGGGATGCTCTTTGCCCTGCTCCTCGAGGAGCTCCAGAAGGACGGGGCGAAGATCGACGTCATTTACGAGCGGAACGAGAGCCCCCTGCGGGTCAAGGAAGGGTTGACCCAGGGCAAGGGGTACGTGTCCCTGCCGGGGCTTCGGACAGAAGGGGACGGCCTCGTCGAGATCACGGAGAACGGCGTCCGCTACGAGGTGGACTACGTCAACGGCCAGAAGACCGGCTTCTTCCTGGATCAGAAGTACAACCGCCGGGCGGCGGCCCGCCTGGCGAAGGGCAAGCGGGTGCTGGACTGCTTCACCCACACGGGGGCCTTCGCCCTGAACTGCGCCAAGGCCGGGGCCGCCAGCGTGACGGCGGTGGACGTGTCGGAACTGGCCCTCGCCGAGGTCGAGCGCAACGCCGCCCTGAACGGCCTCGCCGTGACCCCGCTGAAAGCGGACGTGTTCGACCTGCTGACGGACCTGACGGCCAGGAAGTGCCGGGACTACGACTACATCATCCTGGACCCGCCGGCCTTCACCAAATCCAACGCCACGGCCAAAGCCGCCTTCAGCGGCTACAAGCAGATCAACCGCATGGCCATGAAGCTGCTGCCGAGGGGCGGGTATCTCGCTACCTGCTCCTGCTCCCACTTTCTGTACGAGGACCAGTTCAAACGGATGCTGCTGGAGGCGGCCCAGGAGGCGGACGTGAGCCTCCGGTTCATCGAGCAGCGGCAGCAGGGGCCGGACCACCCCATCCTGCCCACGGTCCCCGAGACCTACTATCTGAAATTTTATCTCCTGCAGGTGCTGTGATGATACCAAAAGAGGAAGCCGTCGCCCTCGTCGAGGGACGGTTACAGAAACAGGATCGGCTGGTGGTGGCCCTGGACGGCATGTCCTGCTCCGGGAAGACCACCTTCGCCCGGGCCCTGGCGGAAAAATTCGCCGGGTCCGTGGTCCATATGGACGATTTTTTCCTTCCCGCAGACCGGTTCACCGAGGCTATGCAGGCTCTCCCCGGCGGCAACATGGACCGGCAGCGGTTCCGCGAGGAGGTCCTGACGCCCCTCTCTTCGGGGAAGGACTTCGCCTATACCCCCTTCTCCTGCAAGGACCAGGCCCTGCTGCCGGACAAAGTGCCCGTCTTAGGCCGCCTCGTGGTGGTGGAGGGGGCCTACGCCCTGCTGCCGGATTGGGGGAAATATTACGACCTGGCCCTCTTTCTTGAGGTGTCCGCCGAGGAACAGCAGGGGCGGCTCCTCCTTCGGAACGGGGCCAAGGGCATGGTGCCCTTCCTCATGCGCTGGATACCCCGGGAGGAGAGCTACTTCACCGCCTGCGGCGTCCGCGCCCGCTGCGACGCCGTGGTGGACGGGGAGGAGGCGCGGTAAGCTCAAAAAACTCGATGCAAACAAAAAAGGCTCCCCATTTCACGGAAGTGAAATGGGGGAGCTGTCGCCTATGGCGACTGAAGGGGTTTACTTCTTCCGCTTCACCAGCACCACAGCAAGGGCGGCGACGACGCCCAGGGCGGCCACGCCGAAGACGCTCAGCAGCACGGTCAGCAGGGGGCTGCTCTCGGTCTCGGCCTCCGGGACCGCCGTGGTCTGGGGAGCTTCGGCTGTGGGGGCCTCCGTGGGAGCGGCGGTGGGCGCCGCGGTGGGTTCTGTGGTCAGCACCGGCGTGGGGACCGGGGTGGGCTCAGGCNNGGGGTGGGGGTGGGCTCCGGCTCCACGTAGTTCGACAGGCACTCGGCGGGGATGTTCTCCAAGAAGTCGTTCTTCTCCACGTCCTCCCCCACGGTGGTGAAGTAGAGGCCGTACTTGCGGCAGTCGTATTTGTTGGACTTCAGCACGTCCAGCCAGTAGCTCCGCTGGGACTTATGGAACTGGTAGGCCTCCTGGGCCAGCTCAAAGGCGGTCCTGCCGTCGAAGAAGCTCAGCGGCGTGTCGAAGTCCATGACGATCGGGTTCTTCTCGTACAGGTGGATATAGAGCTTCTTCACCTGCCAGATGCCGTACTCCTCCGCGGACTTGGGGAACTTCTTCACGTTGGCGGCGTACTCCACCGCCTCCCGGCAGTTCCGGCTCACCAGGCCGTGGCTGATGGTCTGGGGGTTCTTGTCCTTGAAGGTGTACTGGACGTATTCGCCGTTGATGTCGTGGGTGATGACCACCTCGGGCTTGAAGCGGCGGATCTCCCTCGTCAGCTTCTCCGCGAAGCGCAGGCGGCTCTTGTCCTCGATGACGAAGAACACGGGCAGGGTCCGCATGCCGCTGTACCAGAGGCCGTTCAGGGCTTCGCCGTGGCGGTCCTGCTCGGGCACGTAGCAGTAGACCACCTGCACGTTCATGCCCCGCTCCGCCGCGTAGGTGGGCACGATGCCGCCCATCATCACCAGCTCGTCGTCGGCGTGGGCCACCACCAGCATGATGTCGCACTTTTCGGGGGCCATCTCCCAGAGGTGGATGTCGTCGGGCACGTTAGCGGCGTCGTAGACGTGCCACTCCGTCAGGCGGCAGGTGCCGCCGTTGTAGCCGCTCACCACCTCCATGCTGACGCCGTATGCCCCCTCGGGCACGGTCAGATACCCCCGGTCCCCCTCCCGATAGCGGATGGAGGTGCTGATGGGCTGCTTGTCCTTGTCGTAGAAGGTGTAATGGCACTCGTCCGGGGGGATGATCCACTCCCAGTACACGATGCCCACGGGCACCTCCTCGGTCCAGAAGATGCTGCCCTTGCTGCCCTTCTTCAGGTCCGCGCCGGTCTTGTAGTTGTTGTCGGTGAGGCGGGTGGGGTAGTTGCAGAACTTCCGGGCCTTCCAGTCCAGCTCGCAGTGGTCGTTGAGCATGGCGCTTTTGCCCGCCGCCAGCACGGGATGTGCCGCGGGCAGCAGGAGCATGGCCAGCAATATGAGACACAGGAATCGTTTGCGCATGTTTCCCTATTCCTCGAACTATACTGCCCCTAACCATAGCATGATTTCACTTTTTCGTCAAGGACGGCCCCCGGACCGTTGCCATTTCAGACGGGGTGTGGTATACTCCCCCCAAATGAGATCTGGAGCATATCTGATGAAACGTTGGTTCGTGTTGTCCATGCTGCTGCTGCTGATCCCGGCCGTGATCCTGGCCGGGGGCGTCCCCGCGCGGGCGGAGGGCGAGGAAAACGCGGCGGCCCTGGAGAAGAAGCTGGAAGTGGAGAGCATCGACATCGAGCTGGGCGTGATCCTGAACATCAAGATCAAGCAGCAGAACTGCCAGATGGCGGGGTACTACTTCGGCTCCATTGACAAGCAGCCAAAGGAGAAGAACCACGACTGGATGGCCTATTCCTACACCTTCCTCCGGACCACCAAGTTCCCCGGCAACTACTATCTGTGGCTCCGGGATACGGAGGGGAACATGTACGGCCCCACCTACGTGGAGATGCCCCAGGTGTACACCACCTACTTCCGCAAGGACAACACCGAGTTCCCCAAGGAGGCCATCTCCACCTATCTCCCCACCCACTGCAACTACACCGTGGATGAGCTCAACGCCCTCATCGCCGAGAACGTGGCCAAGGCCGGCATCTACACCCGGGAGGCGGTGGTGGTGGGCGTCACGACCCAGTTCAGCAAGCTCCAGGAGTTCGGCATCCGCATCCCCTTCTTCTACCACGGCTACTGGCCCATGCGGGAGTACGGCTGGTACCTGAACCCGGACTGGGGCACCCATCTCGACCTCAACAAGAAGGTGGACTATGAGATCTGGACCGGCGAACGGTCCACGGATCATGAGCCCGGCACCCACTGCAACGGCTTCGTCCACTACGCCTTCCGGCTGGCGGGCCTCAACGTCCGCAACTACGGCAACAACGGCGAGACCGGCGACATCGGCGGCGTGGGCGGCCTCCACAAGAACCGGGTGGGCACCTACGAGGGCCGGCCCGGGGACGTGCTCCAGGGCGTGACGCTGCCCAACCACCACGAGATGGTCATCATCGACCGGTACGACGACAACATGGACGGGGAGAGCGACGGCTACATCGTGGCGGAGTCCAACGACACCGAGGGCGGCCAGGTCTACTGCAAGAAGAGCTTCGACCGCTACGCCAAGTACTGCAAGGTCTTCAATATGGACGGCGTGTACTACAACACCGCCACCCAGCAGAAGATGCTGAAGTTCTGGAACAACTATCACATTCCCCAGAAGGACTGGCCGGCGTTCCTGCAGACCGCGGTCCAGCAGTACAGCCGCTACACCCTGGTCTTCGAGGACGTCCTGGGCATCCGGGAGATAGAGGTGCCCTTCCAGGGGACCATCGAGACCATGCCCGAGATCCGGGGCATGTTCGAGGGCCACACCGACGGGGCCGCCTGGAGCGAGGATATCGCCGGGAAGGTCATCGAGCGGAACTACATCATCCGGGCCGACTACAAGGTGGCGGTGCCGGAGGGCTTCGTGTTCGTGCCCACGCCCTCCCCCGAGCCCACGCCGGAGCCCACCCCCTGTCTCTTATACACATCT
>LXOW01267151.1_pt1 | contig 26373 bp, 20 predicted proteins | sample 1368591 | NCBI WGS metagenome assembly LXOW01 (sample SAMN04884650, study PRJNA319009) | bovine gut metagenome | isolation source: Cow rumen | host: Bos taurus | place: Italy: Legnaro (PD) | collected 2014-07-09
CAGCCGAATTTCCTGTCTTACCGGAGGGACTGCGACGAAGCGGCTCGCGGCTTTCATACTCGCTCATTCGGACGAAAAGGGCGTGTTCAGGCCGGATATTTCGATGAAGGCGCTGTCAATGGCGCTCGACGTCGGCCGTGCCTCTCTTTACAGGGCAATCGATCGCCTCGCTGAATCCGGGGCGATTTCATACAAGGAAAATATTATAACTATCGGCGATTACGACGCGCTGATCCGAATCTGCGCAGAATAACCGCCAAAGGAGAAAAACATGAATAACAACAGAAGAATCGGAAAGCTTATTGCTCTCTTTGCGGCAGTTACCTTGATACTGACCGCCTTTGCGTCCTGCGCCGGCGGCAAAACCGAAGACGAAACCACCGTCCCCGAGCAGAACACAACCGCGCCGGAAAACGGCGCAACCGATCCCGGGCAGACCGAAACGGCCGTTGATCCGGTCCCTGTCAGAGTGGCGGTACTCAACGGCACCACCGGATTCGGCATCGCTCCGATGTATCGCACGGTAAAGGAAAACTACAACGGAAATCTTGATATTACAATCGATTTCTACGCAGACGCTACGCTCGTCTCTCCCCTGCTCATCAGCGGAACCGCCGACATCGCGGCCGTTCCTACGAACCTCGCGTCGGTATTGTACAACAAAACCGAAGGTAAGATAAAGGTCCTTGCAGTCAACACTCTCGGCGTTCTCTATCTTCTTGAAAACGGAGAAACGGTTCACAGTCTTGCGGACCTTCGCGGAAAAACGGTTTCGGTACCCGGTCAGGGAACAAACCCCGAATACGTCTTCAGAGCTCTCCTGAAAAACTCGGGAATCGAAGGGCTCGAAGAGAGCGTGACGATCGATTACAGCTATCCGAGTCCCGACGAGCTGACGACCGCCGTAGCAACCGGTAAATGCTCGCTTGCGGTGCTGCCCGAACCGAAGGTTACGGCTGCGACGATGAAAAAACAGAGTCTGCACATAGCGCTCGACTTTTCCGCCGAATGGAAGAATGCGACCGGAACCGAACTGGTACAGGGATGCCTCGTCGCAAGGACGGAATTTATCGAAGCTCACCACGAAGCCGTCGAAGAGTTCTGCCGTATGTATGAAGAATCGGTAAACAAAGTGACCTCGGATCCCGCCGGCGCCGCAGCTGATATCGTATATGCCGGAATCGTCCCGAACGAGGCGCTCGTCAACGCAGCTCTTCCGAAATGCAATATAGTTTATCTTACCGGCGAAGAAATGAAAGCCTCGCTCAACAAATTCTGGAAATCGCTTTACGACATAATTCCTTCCGCGGTCGGCGGAAAACTGCCCGACGAAGGCATATTCTGATATGCCGAAAATAATAAAGAAAATCGGACTTGCGCTTCTTTCGCTTATATTCTGGATCTCTATCTGGATAATCGCCGCATGGATCTCGGGCAGTCCTTTGATACTGCCGTCGCCCTTGGACGTCGCCGTCAGACTGTCGGAACTATGTCTTACCGCAGATTTCTGGACGACGCTCGGACTTACCCTCTTGAGAATTCTTACGGGTATGGCCGCGGGTATTATTCTCGGCGTCGTTCTTGCGGTTCCTTCGTCTTTCTCGTCCGTCGTAAAGGCCGTCGTATCGCCCGCTGTGACCGTTGTAAGAGCGACGCCAGTCGCTTCGTTTATCATACTCGCGATGCTCTGGCTCGGCAACAGAGCGCTTCCTTCGGTCATCTCGGCGATGATGATACTTCCCGTCGTATATACCGACGTCTCTACCGGAATGGCCGAAGTGAGAAAGGACTATCTCGAGGTTGCCCGCGTATTCGGAATCAAAGGTATCGGACGGATGAAAACAGTATATCTTCCCTGCCTCAGACCCTATCTCGTCAGCGCTTTGAAAAACGCCGCCGGGCTTGCCTGGAAGGCGGGCGTAGCTGCGGAGGTACTGTCCTATACGCCGCTGTCCGTCGGACGCGAGATAATGAGCGCCAAGAGTTATCTGCTGACGACCGACCTTTTCGCCTGGACGCTGACAGTGATTATTCTGAGTCTGCTTATCGAGAAAATCATCTCAATGCTGTCGCACGGCCTTCGCAAAGGAGACGAGTCTGATGATTGAACTGCGCGGTATAACCAAATATTTCGGCAAAAAGCTTGTAATAGACGATCTTTCCTTCGATTTCGAAGAAAACAAAGTATATCTTCTGAGAGGAAAATCGGGTTGCGGAAAGAGTACTCTTTTGCGTATTCTTTCGGGACTCGACCGTGATTATTCCGGAAGCGTCACATTTGAACAGGGAAACCCGAGAAAAATCAGTATGTCTTTCCAGGACGTAAGACTCTTCCCCTGGCTCGACGCTGTCGATAACGCCGCGATCGGGTTGTACGGCGAGGCGCTGAAAGATGAAGAAAAGATCCTTAAAGCCGAAAAGATGCTTTACAGATTAGGGTTTTCGGAAAGCGAAACGCGACTCTTCCCCCGCAGTCTGTCGGGCGGAATGCAGGCGCGGATAGGGCTTGCAAGAGCGCTGCTCAGAGACGCGAGGCTATATCTGCTTGACGAACCATTTGCCAATCTCGATCCCGAAACTGCTGCTCTCTGCCTGAACGTCGTTTCTGAGGAGATGAAAGAACGCGGCGGATGCGCTATTGCAGTATCTCACGCAGGCGTATATCATCCCGGGTGCATCGTTCTTGAATGTGCGGGAACGCCTTTTTCCCGCTTTGAAACGGTTGAAGTGCAGTAAGAAACAACAAAAAACATGTCCGTCGGCTTTTCGCTTTTGCGAAAAACCGACGGACATGCTCTTTATTTGAAAGTAATTACGAGATCAATCGTCTGACCGTCCCTGAAGACCTTCATCTTCGCTTTCTGCCCCGACCTGTAGTTCAGAATCAACTGTCTGATATCTTCGACGCTCTTTGTCTCGGTGCCGTCGATCGACAGTATAATGTCGTATTCTTTCAGAACGCCGTAAGCGCTTGTTTCCTCCCCGCCGACGCTGACGATGAGAACGCCGGTTGCAGGCGGAGTGTAAACCGTACTGCTGTCTATCTGCAGATCGCGGCCTTTGACTACCGCGGTCCCGGATATGCCGAGAGACACTCCTTTAACCGCCACCGCGTCGCCCGAATATGAGCCGGTGTCGATAATGGAACGGACGACTTCAAGCGCTCCGTTGATCGGAATGGCAAATCCGATACCGGTATAGGCTTCGGAAGAAAATCTCATGGTGTTGATACCGACGACCCGGCCGTAAAGATCGATAAGAGGCCCGCCCGAGTTGCCGGGATAAATCGCCGCGGAATTCTGAATCAGAGTGATGCGTTTTTCAAGCAGTCCGCTGTCGGCATATATGCTGATTTCGCGATTGTTTGAAGAAACGATCCCCGTCGTTATAGTGCCGGAAAATTCAAGTCCTGCAGGGTTTCCGATGGCTATCACGTCGTCGCCGGCAATAAGCGTATCCGAATCTCCGAACGTCGCGGGAGTGAGTTCAAAGCCCTCGGGATCGATCTTTATTACGGCTATATCCGAAACGTCGTCGTATCCGGTAAGCGTCGCTTTGAAACGCGTTCCTTCGCAGGTAATCACTTCGATACTGTCCGTTCCCGAGACGACGTGAGCGTTTGTAATAATGTAACCGTCGGCCGAATAGATGATTCCCGTGCCGATTGAGGTTCCCGACAGAGACGATGCGCTGATTCCGACCGTAGAAGGCGTGACGGTCGACGCAATCTCCTGTATTGTCAGCACGCCGTCTTCGCTTCCCGATTCGCGGATAAATACACGCTTTTCAATTAACTTCGGCTTGAATTCGGATCTGTATGCTGCCGCTACGATAAATACAAGAAGAGCCAGAGCGAGCGTAAAGAGCGTCGCCGCGATGAGAAGAGCCGTCGCTGTCGTGCGGCGCTTTTTCTTCCTTTCCGCTTTCATCTGAGCAGACAGTTGTCTCTCAAAACTCCATACAGAGGCCGTACTTTCTTCTTTCATTTCGTTCAGTTCGTTATCGTTAATCATTGTTCGCTGTTTCCTTTGACAGTCTGATTTGCAGCAGGTATTTTAAGCCGGAAAAGGCAGTATTCGCCCTCGACGCTTTCGCACTCGAGATCGGCTCCCTGCGCGTCGGCAATCGTTTTTGATATATAAAGTCCGAGGCCGTAGCCCGTCTTGTCAAGTCCGCGAGTTTTGTCGCATTTATAGAATCTGTCGAAGACGAAAGGAATATCTTCCGCGGCTATTCCCTGTCCTTCGTTTCTGACCGAGCAGGCGATCTTACCGTCGGCGGAGGAGATATCAATATCGAGGCGCCCGCCGGGCTTTGAAAACTTTACGGCGTTGTCGAAGAGGTTGTAAAGAATCTGGTGAACGGCGTCGGGATCGGCATATACGAACATTCTGTCAAGTTCGGACTCGAACGAAACCTCGAGACGGGCGTCGTCTATACGTTTTTCAAACGAGAAAAGGACCGTCTTCGCAAGATCGCAGAGGTCAAACTCCCTGTTTTCAAACTCGCGGTCTCCTGCTTCGATGCGGGATATGTCGAGCATTCTCGATATCAGCCGGGAGAGCCGCATAACCTCGCTCTTTATCTGTTTAAGATATTTCTCGGTTTCAGCAGGCGGAATTACGTCTCCGAGTATGCAGTCAATATAGCCCGATATCGTCGTCATCGGAGTCCGCATATCGTGAGAGACCGACGAAATGAAATCGGCTCTCATCTTTTCAAGACTCGAGAGGGCCTCGGCCATCTCGTTGAATTCCGAAGCGAGTTTCGCGGCGTCCGAGTTTCCCGACGCCTTTGTTCTCGGCTTGAAGTTGCCTTTTGAGTATTCTGCCGCGGCGTGCCGCAGATCCTTATAGATTTTACGTTCTCTTCCGAACTGCTCAAATGCGAACAACGCCGCGCCGGCTGCACTCAGCAGCGCCAGAACGGCGGAATATATCGTCAATGCGCTTCCCGCGCCTGATTTACCGATTACAAACGGCATCGAAACCGAGGCCGCGCATAGCGCGACGCAGATAACGATGCCGATAAGCGGTTTATTACCTGATAAAAATCTGCGAGGTTTAATCGGTTACCCTCCGAAGGGCTGACAAAAAGCCCCTTTATTGGTATATGTCGGTCAGTCTACTTCGAATTTGTATCCGACGCCCCAGACGGTCTTGAGGCGCCATTTTTCGGAGATGCCCATCAGCTTCTCGCGCAGACGTTTGATATGGACGTCGACCGTTCTCGAATCGCCGAGATAGTCGTACCCCCATACTTTGTCAAGCAGCTGGTCGCGGGTGAATACCTGGTTTTCGTTTGAAGCGAGGAAGAAAAGCAGTTCGAGTTCCTTCGGCGGAACGTCGACAATCTTTCCCGACAGTTTGAGTTCGTACTTCTGCTTGCTGATCTCGATACCTTCGAATCTGATGACGTCCTCGTCGGGAGCGATATCCTCCTGCGAGCATCTTCTCATAACGGACTTGATGCGTGCGAAAAGTTCGGAAAGGTCGAAGGGCTTGACGATGTAGTCGTCGGCTCCGAGTTCGAGGCAGACGACCTTGTCAACGACGTTCGATTTTGCGGTAATCATAATGATCGGGACTCGCGAAATCTTCCGGATTTCGTTGCAGACGTCCTTGCCGTTCTTTCCGGGGATCATTATGTCGAGCAGGATCAGATCGGGTCCTATCGATCTGTTCATTTCAATCGCATCTTCGCCGTTGTAGGCGACGCTTACTTTGTAGTTTTCATTTTCAAGGTACTGCTTCAGTATCTCGCAAATGTTCTGGTCGTCGTCGACGACGAGAATCTGGTTGTTCATTTCTTTTTATCTCCAGCGTTCAAATTTCCTTTAATATTATATCACATTTTCGGAAAAATGTAAAGCGAAAGTTAATAATTTTTTACCTCATTAACAAAATCTTGAAAAAAATGCCGTTTAGTTATATAATATTTATGTATTTTCGCAAAAATTGGATCCGAAAGGAAAGAATAAATGAAACTCGGAATCGTAGGACTTCCAAACGTTGGAAAAAGCAGTCTCTTCAACGCCTTATGCGGGGGAGGCGCCGAATCGGCGAACTACCCCTTCTGCACAATTGATCCGAACGTAGGAATCGTTCCGGTACCCGACACGCGGCTCGACGTTCTCGCTCAGATGTATTCTCCCGAGAAGATAACACCGGCCACTGTTGAATTCGTCGATATCGCCGGACTTGTCCGCGGCGCGTCGAAAGGCGAGGGACTCGGAAACAAGTTTCTTTCTCATATAAGGGAGTGCGACGCGATACTGCACGTCGTCAGATGCTTCGACAACGACGACGTAATTCACGTCGAAGGGAGCGTCGATCCGGTTCGCGACGCCGAGTCGATAAATCTCGAACTGATTCTCTCCGACCTTGAGATCGTCGAGCGCAGGATCGAGAGGACCGAAAAAGCGGCGAGGGCCGACAAAAAGCTCAAGGGCGAACTCGATCTGCTCCTGCAGCTCAAAGAAGTTCTGAACGAAGGAAAATCGGCAAGATCCGTTCGGGATATCGTGTCTGATATACCCGATCTGCCCCTTCTCTCTGCAAAGCCGGTAATTTACGTCGCGAATATGCCCGATTCGCTTTCGGGCGTCGATCCGTCGGACTATAAGTATTTCAAGGCACTGAAGGACATAGCTGACTCGGAGGGAGCGTCGATAATTCCGGTCAGCTGCTCGATAGAATCCGAAATTGCCGAGCTTCCCGATGACGAAAAGGCGATGTTCCTCGAAGAGATGGGCATCGCCGAGCCCGGTCTCTACCGCCTTATCAGAGAGAGCTATTCCCTGCTCGGGCTTATAAGTTTCCTAACCGCCGGACCGAAGGAAGTCCGCGCCTGGACTATCGTCAAGGGAACGAAAGCTCCCGGAGCCGCCGGGAAGATTCACAGCGATTTCGAGCGCGGATTCATTCGCGCCGAGATCGTGTCATACGACGATCTTATCGCCTGCGGCAGCATGAACGCCGCGCGCGAAGCCGGACTTGTCAGAAGCGAAGGCAAGGATTACGTAATGAAGGACGGAGACGTTACTCTGTTCAGATTCAACGTATAACACGCAATGTCCGAACCTTATCCGAACTCCGTCTTTACGGAGCTGATGGCAAAAGCGCTAAACGCATATTCAGACGAGTATATCCGGGATTATTTCGAGAGAGTAAAAAGCGAAGGCCTTAAGGAGCACGGGTTCTGCCGTATCACTTCGGATATCGGGATTCTCTGCTCTTACGGCGTGAGAACCGATCTGTTTCCACTCTTTCTCGAAATGATGGACTTCTGCTGCGAGTCGATCCCGAACGGCGGCGCTGCTAACGACTTTTCTGTCAGAGAGATCGTAATCTGTCTCGAAGAAATCGAAAAATCGGGCATGGTTCCCGAAGGACGCACGAACGGATGGAGAGAAGCGCTCGGACGCATAGATCCTTATAAAACATACGACGTATATGCGACGAACGTCGACGACAACGTTCGCAACTGGGCGCTCTTTACGGCTCTGAGCGAGTACGTCAGACTGAGTGCCGGCATCGGAGGCTCAATGGATTTCATTGAGCTACAGATCGAACAGCAGCTGCGCTGGTTCGATGATAACGGTATGTACTGCGACCGCAAGGGCGAAGGCAGACAACCGATCGTTTACGACCTCGTTCCGCGGGTTCTCTTCTCTCTGCTGCTGCATTTCGGATACGACGGAAAGTTCCGCGACAGGATAGACGGGGTTCTCCGCAAGGCGGGAGAGATGACGCTCAGGATGCAGTCGGAATCGGGAGAGATTCCCTTCGGAGGACGTTCCAACCAGTTCGTTCACAACGAAGCCTGGCTCTGCGCCGTACTTGAGTACGAGGCCGCGAGATACCTTCGCGAGGGAGATACAGAGCGCGCGCTGGCTTTCAAAGCCGGAAGCGCAAAAGCGCTCCGGGTTATCGACCGTTGGCTTTCAGCGGGGCTTCCGAAGCACGTAAAAAACCGCTTTCCGACAGACAGCCGTTACGGCTGCGAGGGATACGGCTATTTCGACAAATATATGATTACGACGGCGTCGGTACTGCATTCTGCCTTGCTGCTCTCGGATCCGCTCCTTCCATGGGAAGGCGGAATCCTTCCGCAGAGCGACGCTTTTGCTCTCAGTCCCTCGTTTCACAAGGTCTTCCTCAGAAGCGGCGGATATTTTGCCGAATTCGACACGCACGCCGATCCGAAATACGACGCGACGGGACTTGGGCGTCTGCACAAGGCGGGAGCGCCTCCCGAAATCTGCTTATCTGTTCCCTGCCCGTCTTCAACGGAAGCAAAATATTTTATCGATCTTGAATCCTCTCCGGCGCTTTCAATTTGCCCGGCAGCGCCCGAAAACGGAGAATGGAAGGCGTTTACGGGCGACGGAGCAAAATACACTCTTCTTTCCTGCTCAAACAGCGACAGCGGAGCTTGGGCTTCCTTCAACTGCGAATCCGCGGGAGGAACCGAAGTAAAAGCGTCGTTTTGCCTGAACGAAGACGGCCTTGACTGCACGGTTACAGGAAACGGACACGTCGGAATTATGCTTCCCGCATTTGAATTCGACGGAAACAAAAGAGTTTCCCGTGTAGCAGAAGACCGTAGGCTTCGAATATACTACGGCGGCTGTATCTGCGAATACGAAACCGACGGAATAATATCAGACGCCGGATTCACTTCGGGCAACCGCAACGGTTATTACAGAGCGTTCAGAGCGTCGGGCGTCGATTCGATGAAAGTCATAATACGCATTTACAGCGAAACATAAAAAACAACAATCCTCCCTGAAATTCGTACACGAATTTCAGGGAGGATAATTTCAGTTCTTATAATTCGATTCAACGTCGTATATAATCAGTCTTGAGATCGAGTAGTATCCGAGACTCATATACTTGTACGACGTCGTGTCCTTCATAAGCACGCCGTCGCCATCGTAATCGGCGTAGGCGGCAGGATCGTATATGAGGAACTCAATCTTTGACGCGGTCTTTTCTTCGGGATTTACGCATTGACCGATTACTACGTAATGAGTTCTGACGCGGTTCTGAAGCTGAGCGATAATTCCCTGAGGATGAGCCTGCAGAAGCTTCTTTATCGTATTTCTGTTCTGCGTATAAACCGACCTGTAGCAGATCGTTTCGCCGTTTGCTTCAAATGCGTCGGCGACGCGCTTCCAGTACATGTAAGACGGGTCTCCGCTGTAGGTCTTCGACTTGTCGTACATCGTGTAATTCAGAGTGTTGGCAAGGCCTACCGTGAAAGGATCGGCGGGAAGATTATCGGTCTGCCCCGTCCTCATATCGTATCCGGTTTTCATCGTCGCGCCGAGGTTGTGTAGAACCTGCGCTATCGAGCAGAGCGCGCAGCCGGCGTCCATCCAGCTCGCGTATGCGGGGTGTCCGTCGTCGTTTACCGCAAACCTTTTCCTGACTCCCCAGCTGCTCATAAACAGATCGGTAAGCGCGGCGCCGTTCCAGTCCGACGTGTAAATATTGTTCTGGCTGTACCAGGTAAAGCACTCGCTGTCGACGACTTTGACGGTGAAAGACGCGGAAAGTCCCTCGGCGCGTGCGGTAACCGTCGCGCTGCCCGTACCTATAGCGGAATATGAACCGTCGTCACCGACGAGCAGGACGCTGCTGTCGGAGCTTGACCATTCGGCGTCGGCCGGATCGGTGCCGACGTAGGGTTCAAGTCTCGAATAAAACTTCCCGGTCGAATAAAGCCTGATTTTCGTATTGTTGTAGGCAACAGACAGAGATGTGCTGGCCTCCACAGGTTCGAAAACCCAGAGCTGCATTCTGTCGCCTACGGCGTAGTCGGACACCGCGAGCGCCGAGCCGGTAGCGTAGGACGCGGGCGTCAGAACCGAATAGAGGTTTGAATCATAAGCCGGCGCGATGGTATACCCTCCGAAATCGGTAAGAAGCACGTCGAAGAAACATGACGCTGCGACGTCTTTCGTCTTGACTGCCGATCCGTCGCCCTCCGCGGGCCTCGGCGCCGAAAGACAGTATACGCCCGAATCGTTGCGGGGCGTCATAGTACGCGAACCGTCGGCGGCAGTCTTCAATATGAAATTCTGTCCGCCGTCCGAGGGATCCGACTCCTTCATGAGAATCGCAAGCGTCGCGGCGGCTTTTTTCGAGTTATAAGTCTGTGCGGTTACGTAAAGTCCGGTTCCTACGTTTTTGATTCTGTACGTGCCGTCCTCGAGTCGCTGCGTCGTCTCGCCTGCGGCAGAGACGGTTCTTATGAAAAATGGTGTGAAACACTGAAAGAGCAAAAGAAAAGCCGCGGTGGCCGACAGAAGGACCGCCGTGAGTCTTATTCTCTTCCTTTTCAGACGTTTCATTCGTTTTCCCGAATATCCGCAAACGTTTACCGGCGCGGATAAACCTTCCTTCTGATTTTTCTGACGTCGCGGAGCATTCTGAACGAGTCGCGCAGGACGCGCACCTTCGACTGCCCGTGATTAATTATTACGACCGGGATTTCGGTTATGGAAAGCCCGGCTTTTGAAGCTCTGAGCAGCGCTTCGAAGTCGAACGCGTAACCGTTGGTTTCGCACTCGGAAAAGATCTTCACGGCTGCATCGGCCGAAAACGACTTGCATCCGCACTGCGAATCGGATACCGGAAGTCTGCCGGTGATTTTCACAAGGAACAGAAAAGCTCCCGAGGCTATTCTGCGCACAAACGAGTAGCTTCCGTAGCCGCCCTTTCTGCGTGTTCCGACTGCGACGTCGCAGCTCTCGGATATCGCTTCGCAGAAAACGGGTATGACGTCTGTGCCGTATGCGAGATCCGCGTCGGTAAACATCCTGACGTCGCCGGCGGCTGCGAGCATACCGGTTCTGACGGCGCCTCCTTTTCCTTTGTTAGGAGAATAGGATATTAAGCGCACGGCGGAATCATTCTTTGCGATATTCCGGAGGATTCCGGCCGTCCCGTCGGTCGAACCGTCGTCGACGAAGAGAATTTCGGAGTCCCCGGGAAGATATGATCCGAGGAAGCCCGAAAGCTTCGCCGCCGTATCGGCGATAACCGCCGCTTCGTTGTATACCGGAATGATAATACTAAGTTTCATGGCGTTTCAGTGATCTGTGCGCGTCAGAATAGCGTGTATTGCGTACCTGCCGCGCTCAACTCCCGTGATACAGGTTGAGAGCGTGAGGATGACGGAATCCGGCGAGAATTCAATCCCGCTTTTGTGGAAAATTGAATTCTCTTCCTCTTTCCGGCAGAAATCGAGAAAATCTTCGTCGGAATAAAATGAGGTCCTGAAATAATCGCCCGTCGCAAGCGTCGGGTAGATGGAGAACACCGTGAAGGTATAAATCCCTTCCGACGTATAAATGATGATATCCTCTTCGTTGAAGAATGACTCGTTCAGATAATTGAGAAGGCCGTGGAACATTCCGCCGTTTTCAATGTTATGCCCGTAAATGACAGAGTTTCGGTTGTTTGTCAGTACTGTATCGTTGCGGTAGTCTAAGAATATCGCTCCCGAATTGCGGTTGTTCCGGTTAACGTCGTGATTGAGATAATAATCGTTGTCGTCGGCCTGAACGAGCGGATAATAGCGGATCTTTGTTGAATCGACGTTGATGAACCCGAAAATGTCCCGGTTGGTCTCCCTGAAGGATTCAATCTGAACAAGAGCGGAAAGGTATCTTGCGCTGTACCTCGTGCGCTGAACTTCGGATGGATCGTAAATTTTTACGCCCTCTTCGCGTATTGCGGAAAAGGACTGCATCGCCGAGGCGGGTTCCTCTTTTTCGAGAGCGTTTACGTAAACCTTGTCGACGTCCCCGAGCGCCTCTGCGAAACTGTTCGCAATGTCGCCGTAAAAATCGTCCGACTGAACGTACTGGATTACAATAATAACAATCTGATAGGCGCAATAGAGGAAGACTGCGCCGAAAACGCAGGCTAAAAATCCGCTGACGACGGACGATACGCTGCGGCGGCGTTTTTCCTTTGCGGCTTTGCGATCGGCCTCTCCGCCGTCGCTGACAAGATCCGACGGACTGATGTCGTCGAGAGAGTCGCGCAGCGCTTTCGATTCGTCCGAGGAGCGGCCTTCAAGGCCTCCGAAATACTCGTTTACCGAAGGATCGGAATATTCTTTTTTTCTGAAAAGCATCTTCCTTTCCTCCCTTAACAATCCTGCAAATCTATATTATAATACTTTTTTGATAATATTTCAAGCTTTTTCGACGCCGAGCTCGAACCAGAAGGACGAGCCGTTGGTTCTTGAACTCTCGACTCCGAATACGGCCGAATGCGCTTCGAGTATGCTTTTGACGATAGAAAGCCCGATCCCTGTCCCTTTGGCGGCGCGCTTATGATCCTTGTCTACCTTGTAGTATCTGTCCCAGATTTCGTGCAGATGCCCGGGATCGATGCCTTCTCCGGTGTCCTTTACGGTTATTCTGACCTTTTCCCTGCCTTCTTCGTCTTTGTGCAGACTTTCGGTCACAATTACCTTTTTATCTTCGCCGGTATAGTTTACGGCGTTGTTGATCAGATTGTAGAGCACCTGGATGATCATCGTTCTGTCGGCGCGGACATTAATAGTATCGGGCGTTCCGACAAACGAAATGTCATAGCCGTCGTGAGTCATAAGCGCCGAGTATCTGGCGAGCACTTCGTTCACAGTCGACGTAATATCGAAAACAGTAATTTCGGGTTTCTTTACGCCCGCTTCGATCCTCGAGAGATCGAGCATGTCGTTTACAAGTTCCGACAGGTGTTTTGCCTCGTCGATAATAACCTGAAGATTTTCCGGTGTGTTCTCTCCGGGTATGTCCTTCATGATTTCGGCGTAACCCGAAATCATGGTCAAAGGCGTCCGCAGATCATGCGAAACGTTCGCAATGAGTTCTCGCTGTAGTTTGTCTGATCTTCGTATTTCGGACACGGCGTAGTTCAGGGTCCCGGCAAGCTCGCGCGTTTCGCGGTAGCCCTCGACCGGGAACTGTAACGACAGATCGCCCGAAGCCATTCTTTTGGCAGTATCGTTGATTCTCGAAAGCGGAGCCGAGATCTTCGACGCGAAGACGTATCCGGCAATCGCCGCCGTCAGAAGTATTGCGAGTGTCAGACAGGAAAACTGCGATTTAAGCGTCATCACCCCCGAATTGAGAGGCGTCAATCTGGCGTCGAGATAGACGACGTAAGAGGTTCCGTCGCCCGACGTGAACAGGCCCGTCCGGATGACCGACCTGAATCTGTCGGGAGGATCGCCTTCATCGTCGTTCAGTCCTTTTCCGCCTATGACCGTCTCCTTGTAATCCCCCGATTCAGCCGCTTCAGAATAGAGCCTTTTCAGTTCGTCGTCCGACAGGTTGTGCAGAACGCAGTCGGGATTTGAATGACAGGCGTATACCTTTGTGAAATTGCCGTTATCTACCGACAGAAGAAGAATGCAGAGTCTGTATTGCGAGGAGAGTTCGTCGAGAGCTTCTATCGAAAGGCCCGTATCGGCGCCCGACTTCACGGTTTCCATAACCTTGCGGATTTCTCGGTTTCTTACCGAACGGTAAAAGACGTCGAGCAGAACGACCTGAAACAAATATATTACGCAGAGTATAAACAGGACAAAGGCGGTGAAGTAAAGCACCGCCCTTTTCCTCAGGCCCGGTTCGCGTCCGCGCCTGCTTTTCATCAGTCAGCGCCCTCGAATCTGTATCCGATACCGCGAAGCGTTACGATATAATCGGCGTATCTGCCGAGTGATTTGCGCAGAAGCTTGATATGCGTGTCAAGCGTTCTCGCGTCGCCGTAGAAATCATAGCCCCAGACGTCGCTTATCAGCTTTTCGCGGGAGAGCGCTATGTTGCGGTTCGCGAGAAGATAGAAGAAGAGATCGTACTCCTTCGGAGACATATTGACGCGTTCGCCGTCGACGTAGACTATTCTCGCTGTCAGATCGGCAGAGAGTTTGCCGCCGTCGAGCTCGACGGTCTCATGCTTCGCCGGCTCGTTTGTGACAGGCTTTACGCGGCGCATAACAGCTTCTATGCGAAGCATAAGTTCCTTCGGCGAAAAGGGCTTGACCATATAATCGTCGATTCCGATATGGAACCCGTTGATCTTGTCGTACTCCTCTCCTCTTGCCGAGAGCATTATCACCGGGATCTGCGAAAACTTGCGGATTTCCCTGACTGCCGAAAGGCCGTCAAGCTCGGGCATCATAATGTCCATAACAATGATGTCGGCGTCGCCCTGCTTCGCGATTTTAACGGCTTCCATGCCGTCCGAGCACTCGATTACTGTATGCCCCTCGAACTCGCCGTATTTTTTTACGATCTGGCGGATGCCGGTTTCGTCGTCGGCAATAAGTATTCTGTACATCTGAGTTCCTCCTGCGTAGGCGCTTACTGCGCGCCGTTTTCCGTTCCGGTTACGACGGCGTCGACGTAGCCCGAACGTGAATAGGTGAAGAAGCCTTCGTTATACTGTCTTGTAACCTTGATTTTTACCGTGTCTCCGACGTTGTACGCCCTGAGCGCCTTCTGAAGTTCGGAAACGCTGCTGACCGAAACCGATCCGACGCTGGTAATAACGTCGCCGACCTTGAAAGCAGAATCGGCGTCTGCTTCGGTAACGACGACGCAGTTGCCGTATGAGAGCATATAGTCGCCGTAGTTGTCTTCAAGCTTTACGCCTTTGAGGCCGAGAATTACGCGTCCCGGGACGTATCCGAATTTGATAAGATTATCAGCTACAGACCATGCAGCATTGATCGGAATAGCGAACCCGAGACCTTCGATCGAGTCTCCGCTCGATTTTGCGTTGACAATTCCGATCAGTTCTCCGCGGAGATTGAAGAGCGCTCCTCCCGAATTTCCGGGGTTGATTGCGGCGTCGGTCTGGATCAGCGTCATCTTCGACGAGGAGTCGACGCTGATCTCACGCGCAGTTGATGAAATGATTCCGCGGCTGACCGATCCTCCGAGCTCGCCGAGCGGGTTGCCGATTGCAAGAACCGTCTGGCCGAGAAGGAGCTTGTCGCTGTCGCCGAGCGTCGCGGGCTTCAGTTCTTTACCGGCGGAAGCAACTGATATCACGGCGATATCCGCTTCTTCGTCGGTGCCGATCAGCGTCGCGTCTGCCGTCGTACCGTCGGTAAAGGTCACTGTGATCTTCGTAGCTCCGTCGATAACGTGATGATTGGTGATTATAAGTCCGCCTTCGGATATGATAACGCCGCTTCCGGCGCCGCTGACGATATACTGCTTGAAGCGTCCGGTGCCGCCTATAACGGATTCTGTACGGATTTCAACGACCGAATCCTTGACAGCCGCGACCACGTCGACGACAGCCATCTCCTCTCCCGAGGCAACGGCAACAGTTGTTACTCCTTCGCCGCCTGCAAATTTTATAACGTCGCCGCTGTGATCGGGCGCGGGTTCGGTTGCAGACGGGTTCGACGCTTCGGTAGTCTGTTCCTGATTGCCTGCGATCTCTCCTAATCCGTTGAGAAAGCTGCGGCCGAACGAGTATACTCCGTAAACTATCCCTCCGATTGCGAGCAGGCATAAGAGGACTGAAACGGTTATACCGATTATCATGCCCGCGGAATTGCTTTTCTTCTTCGGGACTTTCGCGGGCTGAGTGTTTACAGTCGAATAGGGACGGTAGCTGTATTCTCCCGAACTTGTTCCGGACGCCGTATAAACCGCTCCGTATACGTCTGAAGAGGCATTTTCCTCTTTCGCAGGCTTCTCTTCCTCATTAAGATTTTCGCCGTTTTCCGGGATAATCTTTTCGTTGTTGTCAAATTCCATTTTTTCTGACCTTCTTTGAAACTGAAAGTGATATAACCGGCCGGGACAGCGGTGCGTTCTGCTGAATGCTGATGCTTCCCTTCCTTGTATCATGCATATTTTATCCCTCCAATGTGAAAACTATATGAAAAACCGATTAACAAAGAATGAAAGTTGCGGCAAAACGGAATACATACAGTAAACTTAAAGTATATTTTTTATTTTATAGATTGACTTAAGACTCCGCGCAATGTATAATAATGCTGATAAAACGTCCGGAGACGGCAGGAATGAAGGATTCACTTTCGGATATAATGATTGCGCACGGAATACCCCGTGCCGCAGGAATACCCTGGGACGCATGCAGGGTTACAAGGCAATACCTTGCCGACCGTCTCGGGTTTGTTCCGCGTTCGGTCTATATCGGTATAATACCGTATCTGACTGAAGAATACGTCGGCGCCCCTCGCAGAACCGTTTCGGCGTACGCTGCCGGATACGACTATCACATATTTATCAAAGAGACCGGTCAGCTGATTCTTGAGGACGCGAGACGCGCCTTTCCGGGTTCGAATTTCGCGGTGTTCGGCGATCATTCTCCTATTGACGAAAGGAGGTCGGCCGCAGCAGCCGGACTCGGAGTACTCGGAAAGAACGGCCTTCTGATTACCCCGGAGTATTCGTCGTACGTGTTTCTCTTTGAAATACTCAGCGATATCGAGCCCGATACAAATCCTGTGCAGGCCGGAAAATGTCCCGATTGCGGCGCCTGCGTCGCCGCCTGCCCCTCGCTCAGAGAGAAACGCGAATGCCTGTCCTCTCTTACTCAGAAAAAGGGAGAGCTGACGCCCGATGAAGAAGATTTCATCCGCAGACAGGGCTCGGTCTGGGGCTGCGACGTCTGTCAGGAAGTATGCCCCTTGACAAAACAAGCGATAGAATCGGGCAGCGCCTTCACAAAGATAGATTTTTTCAGGAATAACGTCCGTCCCGCTCCGACGCTGAACGACCTCGAAGACGGAGAGGATTTTTCAAAACGAGCCTACAGCTGGCGCGGCCGCGCCGTTATCGAACGCAATATGCGCATCGCCGGAGAGATTCCGGCAGACAAAGAGGAAGGTAAATGATTCATTTTATTTACGGAGATCACGGAACCGGAAAAACGGTTAAACTTTTCTCGATTCTCGCAGAAAAAGCGGCAAGTGGCAAAAAGTGCGTGCTGCTTGTGCCGGAACAGCATTCGGTAGCGGCGGAGATGCGTCTCTATTCCACGCTGCCCGAAGGCAGCCGCGCTTTCGTCGAAGTGTCCAACTTCACCCGACTCGCCGACGATCTTTCAAGGCAGGTCGGAGGAATCGTTTACGACAGCGCGACCGAGGGAGAGAGAAAGGTCGTTATGCAGCGCGCGCTGCTGAGTGCGGAGCCGACGCTTCACGAATACGGCAAATCGGTCGTACGCGACCGCAAGTTCGCAGACGCAGTACTCAGACTCGCGGACGAACTCAGAACCTGCGGAACCGGCCCCTCTGAACTCGAAAAGGCGGCGTCTTCGAACGCCTCTCTCAACGCGGGAAAGTTCCGTGATCTGTCAACTATTATTTCGTATTACAATGAACTGCTGCGCGAAAGCTTCTCGGAAAAAGGCGCGTCTCTCGAACGTCTCGGCGACACTTCCGTCATCGGCGACGCGTTCCGCGATACCTGTTTCTTCCTTGATTCTTTCTCGGGACTTACCGGCACCGAGCACCGCATCTGCGCCGCTCTGATGGCCTGCGGAGGCGGTTTCTATATGACGCTGCCGCTTCCCTCGCCCGACTTCAGAAGCGCCGACACGGTGTCTCTGCGCCGGATGAGCGACCGTCTGCGCGCCGACGCTTCAAGATTCGATAACTTTGCAGAAGTTCTTGATAAGCCGGTCAGATTCAAAAAGGAGTCTCTCAAACGCATCTGCAGCGAACTCTGGACAAATAAAAGGACTCCGGCTCTCCCCGACGACGGAGGCGTCAGGATAATCTGCGTCGCCGACAGATACGACGAATCGGAATGCGCGGCGTCGGTCGTCCGATCGCTTGCCGAAAAAGGCGTCAGATACCGCGACGTGGCGATAATCGCCGGGAACGCAGAGAACTACAGAGGAATTATCGACCGCTCCTTCGAGGACGCGGGAGTTCCGCTTTTCTATTCGATAAAGATACCGCTCTCGCAGACGCCTCCGTCGCGGTTTCTCCTCTCCGCGCTGCGCGTAATCTCGGGCGGATGGCGGCGGGACGACGTCGTTGCCTTCATCAAGACCGGACTTCTTCCCTTTACCGACGAAGAAACCGATCTGTTTGAACTTTACACCGAGAAATGGAAGATCGATTCCGGCGGTTTTGCGAGAGAATGGAATTACCATCCCGACGGATTCGTGCCATATGAAACCGAAAGATCGAATTCGATTCTTCAGACCGTAAACCGCTTGAGAGAATGGCTCAGAACCTCTCTTGAAGGGCTATCTCTCGCCTTTTCCGCAGCTTCGGATCCGGGCGACGTTGCCATGGCTCTTTACGAACTCCTGCAGAGCGTCGACGCCGAAACGCAGCTCTATGAAAAGGCGCAGTCGCGCGCCGCTGAAGGCCGGACGGCCGAAGCCGCGCTTATCGCCTCGTCCTACCGCGGAACGGTTGAAGCGCTCGACGAATTCTGCGCCGCTTACGGAAAGGAAACGCCCGACGCCCGCTCTGCTCTGAATTCCCTTTCGGTGCTCTTCGATTCAAAACTCATAGGAACCATTCCCGATTCTTCAGACTCGGTCACATTCGGTTCTGCCAGATCTCTGAGAGCCGACAGCCCGAAATATACGCTGATACTCGGGGCCGACAGCGGAGTGTTCCCCGCTCCCCCGGCGTCGGGCGGACTTATCGACGACGACGAGAGAACAGCTCTCGAAGACGCCGGTCTGCCTCTTATGCGCGACGGCGAAAGCGCGGCTTCCGACGAGTTTTATTACTTCAGGCGCGCCGTCGCGTCGGCGTCGGAAGGCGTCGTGATATTCACGACCGATCCCTCGTCTTCAATCCCTGTTATACGGATAAAGAAACTCGTCGACGTTTCGGTCGAAAATTCACAGGATCTGCTCGAAGAGCGCATTACCTCCCCGAGAACAGCCGCAGCGTACGAGCACCTGCTTTCGGGCACGCCTCTCGGAGCCGCACTTTCCGACGTCGTCGGAGAGTGCAGAGCCGACGGACGTCTGCCTGCTTCATCCGGAGAAAACGAGCCGCTTCTGTCTTTCGGTCTTTCTCTGACTCCCGAATCTGCGGAACTGATATATCCGCGCGAGATGACGCTCAGCCAGTCGCAGTACGAAACCTTCGGCGATTGTCCGATGAAGTATCTTTTGAATTACAAAATCGGTCTCAACGACGGAAGCGGCGGAACCTTTTCCGCCGCTGACGCCGGCGGATTCGTACATCTCGTTCTCGAAAATCTGATAAAGAAAATGAACGAGAGCGAAGGCCGGAAAAAACTTCTCGACTTTGACGAGAGAAGAGCGATGGCGGACGAGATTGCAAAGCAGTACGTCGAAACAAATATGCGCGACGCGGGAAAATACGAGCAGCATATCGTCGGACGTCTGTCCTTCCTCGCGTCGGCGCTTGCCGGAGCGGTGGCGAAAGACCTCGATTCGTCGAAATTCAGACCCGTCAAATTTGAATTTGTAACCGGTCCCGGGAAATATCCTCCTCTCGTGCTCGATACGCCCGACGGAGGAAAGGTGTCCCTTATTGGCAAGATAGACAGAATCGACGTCTACAACGAAGGCGGAAACGCCTGGATTCGCGCCGTTGATTACAAGACGGGGACGCAGAAGTTCAAAATATCCGAAAAAGGAGAGGTCGCCGACGGCGATCAGCTTCTCTTCTATCTCTTCAATCTCACGCGCGGAGACAAGGAGGAGGCGAAACGGATCTTCGGCGGCGAGCCGAAAGAGGCGAGCGTCGAATATACTTCGTCGTCCGCCGCACACGACGTTGAAGAATCGACTGACGCCAGGGAGATATCCGACGCTCTGGAGAAGAAGATCGCTAAGAGCGGATGCATAATCGACGACGAAACAGTTCTGACCGCGGCAGGCCGACAGATTCCTCCGGGTCAGAGCAAATCCGAGTTATGCTTCGTGTCGCAAAAAGATTTTGACAGGATGTTCGAATCGATCTGCAAAGGGATTTCCGGCGCCGTCGGACAGATGAAATCGGGATGCGCGTCGGCTGCGCCGTCGAAAGACGCCTGTGAATACTGCTCTTTCAGCACGGTTTGCAGATCGAAGAAAATCAGGAAGGCCGCAGGCGCGGAGGGTGAAGACTAATGGAAAAAATCATAAGCGGCAATACTCCTCCGGTCAGAAACTGGACAGATCCGCAGAAGAATTCAATAGAATCCCGCGGACGCGCGCTCTGCGTTTCGGCAGGAGCGGGTTCCGGCAAGACTGCGACTCTGATCGAAAGAATCAAGCGCCTGATAACGGATCCCGAAACGCACGCCGACGTCTCGCGCATGCTCGTCGTAACCTTTACGAACAAGGCGGCGGCAGAACTGCGGGCCAGAATCACCGACTCGCTCAGCGAATATCTCGGACAGAACCCCGACGACGCACGCGTCGCTTCACAGATGTCAAAAATCGGCGGCGCTCAGATATGCACGATAGACGCCTACTACCGCTCGCTTGCCGTAAGGAATATCCAGAACACAGGGCTTCCGGTGTCGTTCGGAATTGCGGATACGGCGGACAAAGAATCGATTCTGTCTGCAGTAATCAATCCGGTCGTCGAACGGCTCTTCGAAACCGAGGCCGGCTTCCCCGCTCTCGCCTCTCTATTGACAAGTCCTAAGAACGAGGGGAATCTTCCGTCGGAACTGCGCAATATCTACTTAAAGACCGCGGAAATGCACCGCGGAGGCGATCTCTATCTGGACGCAGCCGATAATCTGCGAAAGGCGGCGTCGGGAGATTTCTTCGCGTCCTACATCGGCCGGCTTTACCGCAATACGGTGGTAAAAAAATCGCGGCAGGAAATCGAACGCTGCGAAATTCTGGAAAGCAGATTCGATCTCGCTTCTTTCGGCAGATACAAAGGAGCGGTTGAGTATCTGAAAAACTTCCTTGAAGAGATTATCGCCGCGGCGGAAAGCGAAAACGGCTACGCAAAAGCAGTTGAAATATCCGCAGCGTACAGTTATCCGGGAATCGGGATGGCAAAGCCCGCAACAATCGAATCAAAGGAAGCGAAAGACAGAATTTACGAAGTAAAAACAAACGTCGAAAAAATCCGCAAAGACTTCCTTACCATGACGCCCGAAGAACTGTCGAAGCGCCTCTGCAGGTGCGCGGAAACAAACGCGGCGACAGGAGCCGCCGTAGAGGCCGTCAGGACGGCTTACGTCGGCGAGATGCACAGACGGGGTCTGTCGGAGTTCAGCGAGGTCCACACGGCCGTAAAATCGCTCCTGATCGATTCTGACGGCAACCCGACGCCGCTTGCGCTCGCGGAGAGGGAGAGATACGACTATATTTTCGTCGACGAATACCAGGATACCGACGAAGACCAGGACCTGATATTCAGAACGATCTCAAGAGGCAACAACACCTATTTCGTCGGCGATATCAAGCAGAGCATCTACCGCTTCCGAAACGCAAACCCCGAGGTCTTCTCCTCATACCGCGCTAGGTGGCCCGAACTGACGGACAGCACTCCCGAAGGCGAGTCGGCTTCCGTCTACATGTCCGATAATTTCAGATGCTCTGATAATATAATAAAATTCACAAACGGCGTATGCGGAGCGCTTTTCAGAGACGCCTCTGCCTCCAGAATCTTCGGCGAGGGCATCAGATACTCGGGTAGCGACGATCTGATTTCGCATGCAGAGAAACCCGAGCCGCCGGTCAGAATAGTACGTATCGACGACAACGACGAAGAAAAAACAAAAAAGTACCAGCACGCCTTTCTCGTTTCCGACGTGAAGCGGCTGGCAGAAGAGCTGCGCGACCCGACGACAGGCTTTCCGGGATACGGCAGGATAGCGATTCTCGCAAGAAAGAACGATTCGCTGATCGAAGCGTCGGAAGCTCTCTCTGCTGCCGGAATACCTGCCGTACTTACAGGCAAGAAAAAACTCTTCGAAAACCCCGAAGTTCTTCTATTCTGCTCGATACTTGCGGCAGTCGACAATCCGATGAGAGACGTTTATCTCGCCGGAGCGCTCCGCTCTCCGGTCTTCGGGCTGTCGATTTCGGATCTTGTAACCGTCCGCGCCGCCTACAGGGATATGACTCTCTGGGAGTCTATAAACGCCTATGCGCAGAGCGAAGAAGCGAAGGGCCCTGTGGCCGACAGATGCCGCGATGCGGCGGCGCGGCTGCGGGGATTCAGAATAACCGCGGCTTCGATGCCGGTCGACAGGTTCGTCAGACTCTTGTGGAAGGACACGTTTGCCGAAACCTACGCAGGCGCGGCGGACGACGGCGGAATGACCTCTCCGCTCGACCGCGGTTCGAACCTGCGCGAGCTCTACGAGTACGCCCGAAGCGCGGCGTCAAAAGGAAACGGCACGCTGCACGATCTTGTTTCTACGCTGACCGGATTCATCGAAAGCGGAAAGACGATTGAAATCGAGAATCCCGCTCGCGAAGGCGCCGTGCGATTGATGACGATTCACCAGTCGAAGGGACTCGAATTCGACGTCGTTTATCTGCTCGACACGCACCGCAGTTTTTATATTCGGTGCAAAAAGGGCGACGTATTTACGCCGGCAGGACTTATGGCAAATCTCTCAGACGAAACGGGACTTTCAAAGACGCCGCATCCGCTCGAATCACTTTGGAAGACTTACAAAAACGAGCTCGAAAGAGACGAGAACATGTGCTTGTTCTACGTAGCTCTTACTCGCGCGAAGAAAAGACTGATACTCGTCTGTGCGATTTCTTCCAACCGAAAATCGGATGAACTTGTCGACACGGACGGCAAATTCGGAAAAAAGACGCGCGGATTCAGCCGCGGGAACGCTGCATACGAAGGCGACTCCTACGACGACTGGCTCAGCTTCGCCCTCAACTCTTTCGGTTACGAAGACTCGTGCACGATTGAAGATTACGCAAAAGAAGACTTCGGGTCCGAATCCGACGCAAAACAGCCCGATTCTGACGTTCAAACGCCGGAAGCCGCGCCTGCGGCAGATCCGGCGCTCACGGAGAAACTTCGACGCCGCATCAGCTTCGTCTATCCTTACGAAAGATCGGTATCGGTTCCGGTTAAACTCTCTGTTTCAAATCTCTATCCCGATATACTCGCCGACGACGAGCCGCCTGCAATACCCGAACCGGGAGAAAAGACGGTGCCCCGATTTGTTTCGGGCCGGGACGGCGCCGCCGAAAAAGGCGTCGCGACGCACCTTTTCCTTCAGTTCTGCGATTTCATACGCGACTACCGTTCGGAGGACGAGGTACGGGGAGAGATCGGCAGACTCATTGAGAGGGGCTTTATCTCGGAGAGGGACGCGTCTCTGATCAGAGTCAGAGAACTCGTAAGGTTTTTCGGAAGCGCATTCTTCAAGGATATTCGCCTGGCGAAAAGGATATTGCGCGAAAAGAGATTTACCTATCTTTCCGACGCGTCCGAACACGTCGAAGATCCCGCGCAGAAACTTGCGCTGAAGGGCGAAAAAGTGCTGATTCAGGGCGTCATCGACGTGATGTACGAGAAAGATGACGGCAGCGTCGTGCTCTGCGACTACAAGACCGACAGGATTCCGTCCGAAATCCGCGATTCCGAAGAAGCCGTGACGCGCTTGATGAAAGAACGCCACGTAACGCAGCTTTCCTACTACGGCGAGGCGATAAAGACGCTGTTCGGGAAGTATCCCGACGAAACGCTTGTCTTCCCGCTTGATTTTGGTAAAGCGGTAAGAATTCAATAAGAAATCCGATTTGTGTGCGCAACTACTGCCTCGCGGGAGGACCCATTTTGCGTCAGCAAAATGTCAAGGTCCTCCCCTACTGGCTTGGATGGAACACGGATTATAACAAAATACGCGCCGCACGGATCACTTGCGTGAACCGTGCGGCGCGCTTTGCGTCCGCTGAATGCGGATCAGTTGCCGAGTTTCTCCTTGAAAGCCTTACCGGCTTTGAAGACGACAACTTTCTTGGCGGGGACGGTGATCGTCTCGCCTGTCTTCGGGTTGCGGCTCTTTCTCGCGGCCTTGTTAACGGCCTTGACAGTGCCGACGCCTATAATAGTGGCGCTCTTTCCGGCGGCAACTTCGTCCGTCAGCGCCTTGGCAAGGTTGGTAACCGCCTCTGCAGCCTTTTTGCGGGTGCAGCCGGTGGTCTCTCTGATGATGGCCTCAAAATCTGTTCTTGTCATTTTTCTCGATCCTTTCATCGAAGATTTACTGAGATAATTATAATAACAATTATCGACAATGTCAATAGTTTTTTTTAATATTTATTGAAAATTGTCGAAATTATTAGCTGAGGGACATAATTCCTCTGTATTCAAGCAGTTTGATGAAGATTCCGCCGATAACGGTACGGTTGCGGAAGCCTCTTTCCATGCCGTCTTTTCCGATATGCGCTCTGTGCAGGCCGGTCTCGGTGAAGTACCAGTCGGTCATCGGCACTCTCGAGGGAGAATAGTTGTAAGCGTCCCAGAGGCGGNNGTCTCGCGGTCGGAGGCGAGCGTCGCTGTCCAGACGAGCCAGTCGGACTTAGTGTAGGTCTGTCTGTCGTCGAGCGGCAGGCCGTAGGGATTCTCATGCCGTCTGTAGGACGCGACTTCGGATTCGATAACCTCGCGAGGCATGATTTCAGTCCCAAAGAGCTTGTCCCAGACGATATTGTATTTCATCGAGAAGCTGCCCGGCCTGTCAAATGCGAGACGGTAGCTGCCGTCGCCGTTAGACGCGCGGCGGGCCCAGCTCTGCGCCATATCGCGGGCGAGTCTGATATATTTGTTGCCTTCGCGTTTCAGACCGCACATTCCTTTGAGAATACCGTATCCCGCGACGCCCATAATTGCTTTGAGAGAAAGGTTGCAGTTGTGCGCGAGATGCCCGGCGAAGTCGTCGGTGCAGAGCTGGTTGGCGGGATCCTCGCCGTTGTCGATCAGGTATTTGACCCAGCCGTCGAGGACGTCCATATGCGAACGCGCAAAATCGGGGTTGCCCTCGGCTATCGCGACGCAGGTCTCCATCAGGAGCATGTTGCCGCATTCCTCGACCGGCATCTGCTTGTCGAGTTTACCGGCACCGTAAACCTGTCCGTTGACGAGCGGATATCTTCCGGCGTCGTGAGGAGCGAAATCATACTGCCACTCGTCGGACGCGGCGTATTTGTATATCGGTCTCATCATTCCCTTGACGAGCTCGGGATTGTAAAGAAGATAAAGCGGTATTGACGGATAGGACACGTCGACGGTCGCCGCGCAGCCGTTTGAATAGCACTCTTTCGAGATGAAGAGCACTTCTCCTTCGCCGTCTACCGCAAGCTTGTGAGCGCCTATCGACTGCCTGAAAGCGAGCTGGCAGAGCTCGGCGTACTTCTCTCCTCCGGCCTTCACGGCGTCGATGAAGAGTCTGTCGTCGATTTCCCGGCAGCGTGCGATAACTTCGTCGTAAGTATTATGAGCGCCGAGAACGGCTTCTTCGATCGTCTGTCCGTCTTTGTTCCAAAAGGATCTGAGCCGCTCTCCGAAATACTCGATCGACACGCCGTCGTCGTAAGACAGCGTTACGACCTTTCTCTTTTTCGGATTGATCTCGATCGAGACGAAGCGCAGTCCGTCCTCAGCGGTAAACGATGAAACCGCGCCGTCGCCTGTCAGGAGGAATCTGCCCCATTCGGCTCGCAGATCGTCTCCCGATCTTGCGAGAATCTCGGGATTCTTTCTCTCAATCGAAACAGATGAAAGTGAGCCTATCTTCTCATCGCGGATGATTACGTCGTCGTCTCCGCGGAGATTCATGCAAACCTCTTCGGAAACCGATATCTTCACCGTAACGACGTGCCTGTGACTGTCAATTGACTCGGACGAAACCTCAAGAAAGCTTACCGGTCTTGAGAGCAGATAGAGGTTTGACGGAATCACCGCTGACGTGAATTTCAACTTGATTGAAACTCCGGCTCCTTCGAATGCGTAGTAAGTCGAAAAAGAATCAACGTCTACCGACGTCTGATTCATTGCCGGAATCCCGGCAGGCGTCGCGCCTATGATCCTGAACTGTTTTCCGTCGACCGTCGCGATACCCGAAATCGTTATCGGGTGTCCGGTCCAGTGCACAGTTTCGGTCTGCGTCAGTTTGTCCGACTGCGACCAGATATTGAAATTCGGATCGATATTGACCAGAGGATAGGCTGGGGCTCTCATTCTCATATCAGTTGTTTCCTTTCGTTTCCGGCGGCTTGTTTCAGCAATAATTATCATCAGCCGGTTTTCTGGTAAAGTATATCATTTTTGCGGCAGTTTGTCAAGGACCGCAAATGAATAAAAGGTTAAGGATGCACTGATTAATTCGAAAGTCGATTCCGACATATTATCGAACGTGCACCCCCTCAT
>LXOW01447000.1_pt1 | contig 26367 bp, 14 predicted proteins | sample 1368591 | NCBI WGS metagenome assembly LXOW01 (sample SAMN04884650, study PRJNA319009) | bovine gut metagenome | isolation source: Cow rumen | host: Bos taurus | place: Italy: Legnaro (PD) | collected 2014-07-09
ATTCTGGTAGGTGTTGGAGTCCACCATCCAGAGGTTGAAAGCGACGTCGTTGCTATCCGAAGCATAAATCGGAATTTTGCAGGTACCGGTACCGAAAATCGAAGGATCCGCGTCATAAGTGCGGCAATCGCCGATCGTCTGATAGACCGCTAACATCGCGTCCTTATCGGTGCGCTGACCGCTGTAATAACTCTGGTTGTCGTGATTACCGAACACCAACGCATACGGAACATTTGCTTCCACTACGGGAGCGAGGATCTGATTGAGCGTTCTGCGATAATCGACCTCCGGGTCCTTGATGTTCTGCTCGGTGTTATCGCCTAAGAACACAACAAGGTCGGGATTTTCACGCGCGATCGCCTGTTCCATGATGCTGACGACTCTCTGATGAACAGGGAACTGATCCTGAACGTCGGAGAAAATGACGATCTTGAATTTGCCGTCATTCCCGAATTTCAGAGGAGTCTGTCCGTCCGCACTCGCCGTCATAGGCATTGCGCAAAAGGTGGCAAGGATACAAAATGACAGTATGATTGCCAGAAGTTTACTGAACTTATTTCCCATTGCTGATTCTCCTTTATCAATATAATATTTATGTTAGAAGCCATTGGCTTTGCCTCCCATATAATCTGGCGGGAGTCGAACTCTGCACGCCAAAGCGGGCAAAATATCCGCCCGACTTCACCTCAAAACTTGAAATACGCCAGCCCGGCAAGGACGACAAACAACAATGATACCGAAAACACGCCGTTTGAGGCGGGTTCGGATTATCGCGCTATGCTTAAGCATAACATCGGAACAAAGATAACAGGTTTATCCCCATTCCGCCGGTATGATCAAAGCATGGTGAACGGTATTTTCCAAACGGTTTTAGCGTTCGCCCCTTGGGGCGGCAAAGCCGCCCCAAAAGGCATTGGGAAACTTTCCCGATTTTATCCGGTTTTTGGTTTATCAGTTATATCTGTTTGCCAAAGCGGTCAAAGCCGAATAATCGGTAGAACCGTTATGGAAGAAACTGTAAACCGTCTTGGCAGTCTGCTTCGCGCCGTAAGCATTACTGCTCGCATCTCCTGCGTAGAAGAGACCGAATTTCTTTTCGGGCTCTGTGATACTGCTCGACGCAGAAGCGTCGGCGACCTTGTAGAAGATCACAGTATCAATATAAGTCATGTTGGTGTTGATCTTGTTGAGGAACTTGGAAAGCAGGCTTGCGCCGTTGCTTTCGGTGCGGCTTCCGAAGATCGAAACACCGGTTTCGGTCAACCAAACGCGGCTGCCGCCGTCGTTGTGCGCCTGCATGATGGAATAAATGTTGCTCGAGATCATAGAGGCGATGTTGTTGACCTTGGTATCCTGACTGCTGCTGCCGGTGACATATTCCGGATACGCATGGATGTTGACGATGGTGAAGTAGTTATCCGCTCTCTTATCGCCCGATGCTTTAAAGGCGGGATGCGCGCCGGAATCGATCGCGTTATAAAGTGCGCTCATGAAATTGTTTTCAATGATGGACTCCGTACCCACCGTGATGGAAGGTGTGGTGACCTGGTTGGCGGCGTCAACACCCTTGACCGCTCTGGAGATATACCAGCAAAGGTCAGCCATGATGCCGGCTTTTTCCGCTACGGTATACTTATAATTCGCCGCGACAGAAGCGGAGGCGTTCCACGGGATACCGGGCTTCTCAAAACCGGTATCGGACAGGTTGATCTCATTGAAAGGTTCAAAGAACTTGATTTCCGGAACTTCCGTGGCAAGAGCGGCAAACGCGTTCGCGTTTACGGTCAGCCAATCTTCATAATCCTGGGTTCCCGGAGTCGGGCAGGTCTTATTGTGATTGATCGACGGATTGCTGTAGCCATAAGGAAGCATAAGCGAATCGGTTACATAGAGGATATTGGTAATACCCTGTGCTGTCAGCGCCGCGACCATCGCCTTGAACTGCGCCATGTTATCGCTGGCAACGGTGACACCGTTGGTGCTCGTGACATAGAAGAGGGAATGGATCGGTTTGCTCAAACGGTAGGTATCTGCACCCATGGTAGCCGAAGCGTCGGCAATGTAGGTCGCGGTCTTGGTGTTGTCGACAAAACTGCCGTCACTCTCTAACAAATGCTCCTGCATACCGAGGTTGAGGGAGCCGGATTTCGCATAGGTGTTGACCGGTGCAAGATATTTCTTAAACGCCACCAGGTCACGGATATCGACCGCACTGTCCTTGTTGAAGTCGGCGATACCGTCCGCCAATTCACTCAGGTCGATGATGCCGAGAAGGATCTTTCTGAACACCACAAGATCACTTGCATTCAGGACGCCGTCGTCATCGAAGTCGGCGGTAACGCCTTCCTGACCCGCAAAGGTCATCTTATAAGGCGCGATCGCGTTGTGTTCGCTTCCCCAGAAGTTGAGTTGGATCTCATTGGAAAGGGTGAAGGTCTTGTCGGTGTTGGAAGTATAGGTTCCGTCCGTGGCAATTCCGCTTGCGTCCACATAAGTTTCCGCGATCAGGGTATCGTCGATCTTGACATACATATAATACTTGCCGGTGTTTCTGCCCGTCTTAACTTTAAGCCGCGCAAATTCCACATTGTAAGAACTGCCGGTCGTCAGAACAGAAGGCAAATCGACCTGCGGACCGCCGCCCGGTTTCAGCCACATTCTTCCGTTGTCAAATCCTGTTTCTTCGCCCGGTGCGGAGAGCCATGCGCCGAACATATAGGACATGGTGTTGTCGCCGTATTTATCGAAGGACAACTGGAATTTCTGTTTGCTGCCGACTTTCCAGAGGTACTTGAGGATAACGGAATAGGTATCGGAAGTACGGTTGTAGGTAAAGGTCGTACCGCCGCTCATATCCGCGCCGCCCACACGCAGGGGTTCGCCGTTTTTCAACAGATCGGCATATCCGATCTCATCGTAATCCTCATAGGTTTCGGGTACCGGAATGGCGGAAATTTTGTTAGTATTATTACTTGAGGTGAACAGAATGGTGTTAGAAAATGTCCCGATTTTGCTACCGCTTCCGTAAGTCCCGTCAGAATTGCTGCCATCGTAATAATAAGAACTAATCAGTTCGCCGTCCACCTTCAGGAAAACATAATAATTACCTTTATGCGGACCGGTTGCGACTTTGATACGACCGCACTCAATATCATAGGTATTGCCGTTGACGATGGGTTCAGACATATGGACAATATTGTTGCTGATAGACGGGTTGAGATCCCATGAGCCGTATTCTCCCGCGGTTGCGCCAAAGCCGGCTTGGTTAGGTCCTTTTACCGCAAAGCAGAAAGGATAGGCACTGCCTGCCCATGCGTCATAGTAAAGAACAAAATAGGCTTGGGGTGAACCGTCAGATGTTTTGAAGGTTTGGTTTCCTGCCGTCCAGCGGAATTTCAGTACTGAGGAATAGGTGTCGGAAGTCACATTATAGGTGATGGTTCTGGTGGAACCGAGATCGGTTCCCGATTCGCTGAGCGGATTGCCGTTAATACGGAAATCATCATAGGTAACGACATCGTAGTCATAATAGGTTTCGGTATACGCCGGATTGGTGATCTTGTTGCCGCCGCCGTTGCCCCAGAAACTTATATAGAACGAATTGGAGATGGTGCAGGTGACGCCGCTTCCCGCGCCGTCGGTATTGGAAGTATACTGACCGTTTTCGTCCACCACACTGGCTTCGATAAACTTCTCTTCATAATACTGCTCGACACCGTTGGCATCGGAGATCTTGATGAAGAGTTTATACTTGCCGGCGTTGGTACCGCTGATGATCTTGATTCTTCCGTATTCAATATCATAATCCTCACCCATGGTGAGCGGCGTTGTAAGGGATTTTGAAGAACCGTTGCCGATCCTCAACCAGATAGTACCTGCCGAGCCGGAGTACAGCACACCGAAGGTATACTCGGTCGCCGACTGGGACGGATCGGAAGACTTCGGAGGAGGATCGAAACTGATGTAGAAACTCGAACCGGTGTTCGCGCCTTTCCAGCGGTACTTGAGCACCGCGGAGCCGTACTGGGAAGTCTTGTTATAGGTGAATTTTTTGCTGTTGATGGAATATTCACCGCTCATGGGACTGCCGTCTTTTAAGAAGTTGGAGTAATAGACTTCGTCATACTCGTCGTACACATCAGGCGTCGTGATTGCGGAAATGAAATTCGTGCCGGTGCTGGAATTGAACAAAACAGTGTTGGAAAGGGTGCCGGTGTTGTTTTTATATCTTCCGTCGGAAGCAACACCGTCATAGTAATAGGAACCGGTCAGTACATCGTTTACTTTGAGATAAACATAGTACTTGCCTCTGTTGGCACCGGTGACGACCTTCAGACGGCCGTACTCGATATCGTAATCCGCACCGTAAACGATGGGTTCGGTCATCTGCAAAATATCGCCGTTACCAGTGGAAGGATCGATATCCCATGCGCCGTATTCGCCCGCCACGGCACCGAAATTGGATTGATTCGGTCCCTTGACCGCAAGGCAGAAGGGATAAGCGCTGCCCGCCCACGCGTCGAAATAAAGAGCGAAATACGACGCGTCGGTTTTGGGGTTACCCGCCGTCCAGCGGAATTTGAGTATTGAGGAATAGGAGGGGGAAGTCGCGTTATAGGTAAAGGTTCTGGCAGAGCCGAGATCCGTCGTGTCGGCAAGGGGACTGCCGTTGTTGCGGAAATCGCTGTAATTTACCGTATCATACGCGTCATAAGTTTCCATGCCGGAGATCTTGTTGCCGCTCTGACCCCAGAAGGTCATATAGATCACGTTGGAAAGTGCGATCTGGGTGCCGCTCTGGGTGTAGTTGCCCGAGCCGTCCACCACATTCGCCGCAACATAACTTGCCGAAATGATGGCGCCGTCCAGTTTGAAATAAACCAGATATTTGCCGGCGTTGGTGCCGCTGACAACTTTCAATCTCGCAAACTCCACATCATAATACTGATCGGTCACGATATTGTTATCGAGGTCGATCCAGGCGTTCGCGTCGTCATGGCCGGGTCTTAAACGAATGGAATCGTTGACATGACCTTCACTGCCCGCCGTGTATAACTGCACGCCGAACATATTGCAGACGCCGTCGCCCTTCTTATCGAAAGAAAGTTGGAATTTGGAGCCCGCAACGGCTTTCCAACGGAAAGCAAAGATGGTGGAAGCCGTCGGCGAGGTTTGATCGAAGGTGAAAGTCCGGTTGCCCATTGTGGTTTCCGCCGCGACGGGATCGCCGTTTACCAGCAGATCGTCATAGCCGACCACATCATAGGCCGCGTAGGTTTCATCTTCAGGCGGAGTCACATTAAGACTCGTCGCCGGCGCATCTGCGCTTGCCGACATCGGTACAGCGCAGAAGGAGGCAATCATACCAAGTGTCAGTATCATTGCCAGGATTTTACTGAACTTTTTTGTCATAACTTTGCTCCTTTGCTGATAAATTTGCCCGCATTTTTTCAAACGCGGCAATTGCCATGGGGAGTGTTATTCTTTTTGTGAAAACCACCTTTCCTGTTAAAAATTTGACTGTCTGTTTTTTAGATAGAGAATCATTCTATACTTCGTTATGGTTTGGATTTGTAGATCGATGCCTGCGGCGTGTTGATATTCTAATTTCCTTTTGGCATGAGATCCGGACAATATTTATAAAGCGGCGATACGTCATCCGTCTGGTGGATGTATTGATAAAATGCGATGGCGGCAGGTTTCGGACAACTTGGTTTTTCAGGGTCTCCGCGGGAGGAAAACAGACCGAAATTGTCTTCGCTGGCATCCACCGAATAATCATGGTAGTCATTCAGCATATACAGCAGAACCGCCTCTAAATAAGGCATTTTTTCGTTGAACAGATCCAACAACTTCGTCATGTTTTCGCCGTTGATCTGTTCCTGGCCTTCATTGTCGTGATCGGTGAAACCCCATTCGGTCAAAAGAGCCGGTTTGCCCGGATCATGATGCCGCTCGCACGCCTTATAGAAGGTGTCGCACTGTTCAAAATAATCATCCAGTGTAATAGTATTCAAATACTTGTGGAAATTAATCGTATCAAAATAATGGTCGGGATCGGTATCCGCGAAATCCTCCCCGTAAGGATGAGCGCCCGATTCGATCGCCTCATAAAGATAATCCAGAATATCCTGCGCTTCGCCGTAAGTGGAGAAGCCCGGCGTGGTAACCAATGCTTTGGGATTGGCGGCTTTGACTTCTTTGGATATGTAATACTGCAAATCGGCGATCATATGCGCCTTATCCATCATGTTGTATTGATATCCGTCATCCATTCCCCATTGGTGTCCCTGCTTGGTGAAAATATTGGCGCCGGGAAGGTCGGGCTCGTTCATCGGCTCGATGTGGGTAATTTCGGGAAATTCCTGTGCGATCATTCCCCACGCTTTCGCGTACAACCGCACCCAGCGAAGATACATATCCTTTTCCACCGCCGGATCGGGAACCACGCCCGTGGTGGTTACCCGATATCCGTAAGGATAGATCGTGGAGTCGCTTACCGCCACAAAGTTTTTGATTCCCACCGCGGACATTTTTTCAATGATCTGATGCACGGTATCTTTAAATCCGTCTTTAAAAACGAGCGTATCGCCTTCCCCGACGGTAAACAGAGAATCATGCGGGGTACTGAGCCTGTAATAGGTGAGACCCAAAACGCCGGTCATATCCACGACATAATCCATGGTAGCGCTCGGATCCATGGGACGTTGCTCATAGATGTGAGCATTGATGCCGTATTGTAAAGGGGTTTCCCGCCCGGTGGGATTTTCCGGCTTTTCCGCGCAACCCGCAGCGCCTGTCACAAGCAGAACAGCCAGAAGAACAGCAAATTTCTTTTTCATTGTGCTTTCCCCCTTTTCTTGACTGACAGGAAGAGAATCACACCCAAAAGCGCCAGAATGACCGTGCCGAGTATCGCGTAAATCACCAGATACAGGACCGGTAATCCATCCTTTGTTTGGGACTGTTCCGAAACCGACGTTTTGTCCGTTCCGAGTTTGCTGATCCAAATATTGGTGTCATTGGGATCCTGCTCGTAGTTCACGGACGCCGCTTTGTAACTGTCATCCAGTGAATATACCGATATATCGTCTAAAACCGCACTGTTTGAGGTCCATTTCAGAATACCGTCCCCTACAGGCTTGGCAAAGGTGTATTCGACAACGGGTGAGGCAAATTTGTCATTTGGTTCATAAACGCCCTTTACCGCGATTGACAGCGCGTCATACTGCAAAATCAGTTGTATCTGCATATTCTTATAATCCGCAAGACGATATGCCGACACATCAAAAACCCTTTTGATATTCCCGTCCCGGACGGTGATTTTCTTGAGATCCTGCGAAAATACAGCGGATTTGTTATCAGCAAACCCGACCGACAAATCCGCACCGGATTTTAAAACGGTGAAATTCGCAAGAAAGTATCTGCTCTTATTTTTCAAAGCGACGCTGCCGCCCGAAAGATGCAACGCACCGTCTTTGATTTCCGCCGAGCCGGACGTCGTCAGTTTATCCGATAAGGTTACCTTTTCGAAAGCCTCACGAAGCGCAATCGCGGAATCTTCGGTCGCTTCGGGGGAAATATTGGTCAGTTTGTAGTTGAAAATATCAAAAGACAGACCGCTGACGCCGAAAATCGAAACATATCCGGCGGTGTTGACGTTCGGGATGACCGCGCGACAGATACCGAGTTTAGAAATATCTTCGCTGTCTTTCTTAAAGTAAACATACACGGTGCGATTTTTGGCGACGATCATAAAGTTATACTTCGTATCCTGATCTTGATAGAAATGATATCCTTCGATCTTTTTCGCTTTCGTTCCGTCATCAAAGGTACACAGATTGGTTACCATTTGGGTATAGGGATCGGTCCCCCAGGCATAATATTCAAAGTTAATGCAGGTCGAGATATCGGGAATAGAGGAATAGGAATCTTTCCCGAAACCGACGCCGAACCACTGACTGTTTCTGCCTTCGGACACCATTTTTAAATCAAACTGCAAAATGAAATCAGTATACGGTTTTTTAGGTGAAAAGCCGCTGTACGAACCCGCGTTTTCAAAATAAAGCGAAGGTTCCGTGGTGAAGGCACCCTTCGGGCGAAGAGAAACGCCGGGGCCTATATAATAGGTACGGTCGCTGATGTAATACTCTTCAAAGCCGTCCTGAGTAAGTTTGATGCCTCCGAAATCGTTGGAGAGATCGGGTTGTGCGCAGGGAGTATACGTATTCTTGACAACTTTTACCGCATCCAGTTTGACAACAGCCGACTGTTTGTTATCGGAGGAATGGTTGCAGATCCCCCAAAAGCCGTCATACCTGATATTGCTGAATGAAAACCGCACGCCGGCGACCGTAAGATCAAGGGAATAATCCGAGTTGATCACCGCTTCGAAATCTACCGGAGCCTCTTCGATATTCAGCGTGCTCAGAGGGATCAGGTTTTCCCCGTAATCGAGTATTTTTCCCTTCTTGACCAGATGGACCGATGCAAATTCCCTGTCGTAAGCACCGATGCCGATCACGGTGGCGTTTTGCAGATCCCCTTCTTTTTCGGCGCCTAAATAGAGGCCGAAGGTGGCGTTCTTTTGCAGACTTTTGATCTGTGCTTCAAAAGAAATCTCATAAGGTTTGCTGACCTGATCGCATAAAACAAGTTTGTTTTTTGCCGTGATCAAATCACCGACTTTTTTAAATTCGGGACCCGCATTGCGGGCGATAAAAACCTCATCCCTTGTAAAACGGGCTTCGTTAATGTGCCAAAAACTGTCCCCGACAGGTTCATCCCCGTAGGTCAGACTGCTGTCTTCAAAATCGTCGGAAAAGGCGAGGTGTGCAGGACTGTCATACACCTGAAAATTCCGAAGATTAAATACCTCGTTCGTACCGCCCCACATACAAAAATGCCCGTTCGGGTGATCCATCCGGACCACCGTGCCGTAATCGGTGGTGAAAACCGTTTCCCCGTCCTTCAGGATCTCAAATGTCACTTTGAAATTGCTGCCGGATACGTTTTCGAGGGTGATGGCAAAATCGGTTGTTTTGCCGGCCGCAAGCGCATTGCTCAGCGGCGTATTCCCCAAAGATTTCCAACTTTCCATGCCGCCCATTTCATAAAGCGCCGTGACTCCGCTCGACACGCACAAATTGAAATCATATTTGGATACGGTCGTTTTCTCGTCTTCTCCGCCGAATCCGCAATAAAGGAAACCGTCGTTGGTGCTCAACAAATCAATGGAAAACGTAAACCGGTTATACCGTTTCAGTTTGTAGGTCGCCAGCACCAGGGCCGAACCGTAATGATAGGCGCCTGTAAAATGCAATCCATATGATTCCATGGTTACCGAAACCTTGTCACTTGTGAAATTCGGCTCCAGGGTTCCGGAATAAAAGTGTTCGTCGATGACGGTGGATTTGTTCAGTCCGTCCGGATCGCCTTTGATCACGACACCCTGTGCAAAAGCGAATACGCTTATTGAAAGAATGATGACGGTACTTAATAAAACAGATAAAACCGCCCGGGTAAGTCTGCGAATATTCATCGTACCTATCCCCTTTTTTTAAAAATCAACATCGGGTGTGAGTTTATCCGTAATTCTTCTGACAACAATGACGAGCACGGATACGCTTATCGTCAAAATAAATCCGACCGTAGAGATCTGAGGCATATCGGAATTTTGAGCGATCGGCGTCATATTGAACATATACCAACCAACCGTATTATAAGCGCTCCTTGCGCCTGTACTGCCCGCCAGGATCAACATCGGCTGGAGATAAAAGGCGGATACCGCCATCATGGAATTGATCAAAAACACGCTGACGGTCGGCATGATAAGCGGAATATGGATTTGGAAAAGTTCCCGCCAGAATCCTACGCCGTCAAGTTTTGCGGATTCGATCACTTCTTCCGGAATACGCGACATGGCGGAGGACATCAAGATGATGTTGATTCCGGCGCTCGCCCAGACACAGAAGATCGAAATCAGCCACCAAAGCCTGTTGATGACGACCGGATCATCCAGCGCGGTTTCCCATCCGTTATAATCGACCCCTATCAGCCGTAAAAGTTCCGCCGCGGGACCTTGGAGCATGCCGGGGCTGTAAGTGAACATATATCGATAACAAAGCGTCAGGATCACGATGGATATCATCGAAGGCAGGTAGAAAATGATCCGGAATATCTTTTCACCGCGAATATGTTTTGAAAACGCATAACCAATGATGACCGCCAACACAAGACAGGCAATATTGATCGGGATCGCCCTGAAGGAATTGATAAACATATTCAGGGTTTCGGGTCTTTCTTTGAACATCCGGAACTGATCGATGAAGTTATCAAATCCCACAAATTTATAAGTATTGGAGAAATAATCCCAATCCATAAACGCGAGTGAAATGGTTTTTGCATTGATGTAAAGCCAAAAAACCAAAAAGTGGAGCAACGGAACAACCAGAAGCGAAGCGATAAACAGGTTACGTTTCAGATTTTTCCTTGACCTTCTCGGTTTTCGGTTTTGATCGTAAATAGCCATGCTAATCTCCATCTGCCGCTAAAGTGTCAGCACAAATAGGGTATGATCTCCATGAGCGGCAAATGGAGATGAACCCGGCATGTTTCGCGGTTGCCCTTTTGCAAAAGGCGAACGAAACGCCGTCCCTATCTTGTGTTTAGCGTGATCTTTCACGCTAAACCTCCTAATCGGTATTATCGGACGCTGTTCAGTTTACTTCGGTCATCCTGAATTTCTTAATGTAATTCTGTTTGGAAAGGTCGAAGGTTCTCTTTGCCTCTTTCATGACCTCTGCGCCGTCTGATTTTTTGATCATATTGACAACGGTAGAAACGCTGACCTCGGCAAAAACAGTCGGCCGTTCATAAGCGTATATCAGAGAAATCGCAAACGGGCTTTCCCGATAAGCGTTCATCGGGAAATCGTAAATGCGGGTACTGTTATAGTAAACATCAAAAACGCTTTTATTATATTCGGTCAAGGAATCGTCTTTGATCTCTCTTGCATCGTAGCCGAAAGGCCGGATACCGCCGCCGGAGCGAATGGTAAATTTCTTTAACTGATCCTCACTGCAAAGGAAGATCAAAAATTCCTTTGCCAGATCCTTATGGGCGGCGCCGCTGGGCACAAACATGATATCATCGTTGGCACAGTACAAATATTTCTCGCTTTCATGGCCGTCCAAAGACGGAATGTTCATAAAACGAATATCCGAATCCTTCTTGCCGTCGGAATCGCTGTCAAGAACACCGGTAAGCCGGGCTTCCGATTCCCCGAAGGAACTTGCCATGGCGATCACCGGTCTTTCCTCGTTACGCTCTGCGTATAAGGCGCGGGTAAGTTCCTGTGTCGTCAAGGTATTGACGGCGGAAAGGCTGTTTTTATAAGTTTGCGTTTTGGTATCCACAACCAGTTTTTTGAAATTGTCCAGAGAGACCGCAATTCCCTTCTGATCGAAAACACGGCTTGAAAACGTCTGATTCAGCGTGGTCTTGGAGGTATTGCCGAAATTCCAGAAATCATAAAAATTACCCTGCCCGGCAACATTTGACTTTTCCAATCCCTGATACTGCGCCCACCAGGTAAACATGAAATAATAAACCTGCTGCGGTGCGAGCGCCGTCCATCCGAACGGGACATATCGATGACCGTCGTCACTCTTATATGCGTTGATGTCTTCACAAAACGCCAGCCATTCGGTAAAACTCTTAGGAGGCGCCACCCATTTGTTGGTGGATTTGTCAACGGATTCCGCCGAAACCGCGCCGGATGAGGTGTGAGAGATCTTCTTTAAAACGCCGTTGTTATACGCCAGTGACATCGGCATGGCGGAATACGGCATGACCCACGGATAAGAATCGCCTGTCCCGACCTGCCGTTCAATGTAATACCGGCCGATCACATCGGGATCGATATAATCCGAGATCTTGATATCTCCCGTTCCGGTCTTCACGGTAGCGTCGTAAACGCTCTTCAGGTTTTCAATAAATCCGCTTTGGACCCAACTGGACCAGCGTTTTGATGAGCAAACATACAAATCGGAAAGATTTCTGTTTGCCGTCAGATTGTTTTCCGCCCCGCAATCCATATCGGAAGAGGGAACGGTTTGCACACGAACGCCTTTTTCCTTTTCAAATTCCTGAGCGGCGAGTTGGATCCATTCATCGCCGTAAGCGCCGGAATAGTATTTAATAACCAAATCATAGTTTTTGTTTTCCTCTTGGGTACCGCCCGAACCGCAAGCGGCTGTACCGGCGATCATGGCTCCCGCCAATGCCAACACCAATAATCTTTTCAAAATCATGACAAACAACTCCTTCAATCTCTCTTAACCTTTGATGCCGCCGCCCAAAGACACCGTCATAATCTTCTTTTGAAACGCGAAATACAAAACCAGCATGGGGATCAACATCAAAACGATGTTTGCAAATAATTCGGGGTAACTATGCCCCAAATCGATCTTATCGGATATTTCCTTGACGCCTACGCCGAGCGTCGGATGAGAGGGTAAAAACAGATACGGACCGGAAAAATCGTTCCAGGTGCCGATAAAGCCCATCACCCACTGTGCCGCGATCAGGTTTTTTGCCTGCGGGACCAGGATCTGCAAAAATGTTCTCCAGTATCCGGCGCCGTCCATCATAGCGGCCTCGCTGTAGGTATGCGAAATATTTTTGAAGACCGAATAATACATCAAAAACCCGAATCCGGATACGCCGCAGGACATCAGAATAAGGCCGATATGTTTATCAAACAATTTCAGATCGTTGAGCAACTTGTACACATACGGTGNNGTACACATACGGTGTGGTGCCCGCCACCGAAACAAACATCGGCATCAGAAAAATAAAATAAATGACATTTCTCAATTTATAATCAAAACTGGCGACCGCGTGCCCGGCGCACAAGGAAAAGAACGCCGACACGGTGGGGATGCTCAGCGAGAGGATCAGCGTATTTGCAAGCATCGCCAAAATGTTGTTTTCCCCGACAAAAAGCAGTTTGTAATTATTGAGCGTGAAACTTGTGAATTTCCACTGATCATAGAAGAATTCGTTATTATTCGGCTTAAACGAATTGATAAACATCCATATCAAAGGCAGAAGAAGCGTCGCCGCGTAGATACAAAACAAGACAAACAAAACGTTCATAACGATGCGGTTTTCCTTATTTGCCTTCTTCATCTTTTTCATATAGGCGCATACCTCCCATCATTTCTTTGAAATTGTAACATATTCATGATGATTTGTATACCAAAAACTAAACAAATTATACAAATAATTAAACATTTTTTAAAAATTTTTCATTTCCTTGGAAAATCTGACAAAAGAAAGAAGAAAATGCGGAAAAATCTTCAATTCCGCCAAGTCCGGACGGCTTCCCTTGACTTTGCTCACCGACGGGTTTATAATACAAGTAAATGTTTTATTCCGTATCATATTTTATACCTATAAGCGGTCGGATGCGGCCGGGAGGGCAATATGCAGGACATTTACGAAGAAAAAGGCGAGGTACGGCTTGAAGACTATGAGATCGTATATCAGATCTGCGATCATCCGATTTTAATGACTTCGCCCCATTACCACAATCTTGTGGAGATCATTTACATTTTAGAGGGAGAATTCGTGGTCACGGTCAGCGACACGAAATACACCTTAAAGCCCGGCGAAATGGTTTTGATCAACGCCAAAGAAGTTCACTCGGTTCATGTGGCGGATTACGGCATCCACAGGTCCTTTGCCGTGAAATTTCTGCCGGAAACCATTTGTTCGGACAGTCAATCGCTGATGGAACTGAAATATGTCATTCCGTATATTATGGCGTTTTCGGATTTCAAGACCCATTATACAAAAGAAGAGGTCGAGAATTCCGATATCAAAAATTGTATCGACCATATCATGAAAGAAGACCGTGAGCGGTCATATGCGTATAAATTTGCGATCCGGATTTATATTTCTCATCTGATCCTTGATTTGATCCGCAAGGTCAACACCGTCAATCCCATTGAAGAAGAGATCAAGGAAAATATCCGGAAAAAGTTTACAGAAATCTTCCACTACATCTCAACACACTATGCCGAAAAACTTACCGCGACCCAGATCGCTAAAAAGTCGGGGCTTCGGCAATCGGATTTTTCCGCGAATTTCAAAAAGATCACGGGGAAAAGTTTTAACGAATATCTGAATTACGTCAGGATCTGTAAGGCAAAACGAATGTTGATCAGTTCCGAAAAAAACATTTCGGAAATCGCTTTTGCCGTGGGCTTTACGAACACCAGTTACTTCATCAACTGTTTTAAAGCGCAAATGGGCATGACGCCCGCGGGTTTCAAGCAGATCTATTCGGATCCGCCGGCAAGCGTTTATTATCATTTAGAGAATACCATCGAAAACTAAAAAAGTCCGGTCGACTGTTTTTCAGTCGACCGGACTTTTTTACTGAGAAAATCAAAAGCGTATTCTTTGTGCGGCGCTTTCCGCGATTTCTTTCGGAACGCGGTAAACCTTGACGATCGGGCATAATGCCATGCCGTCGACGAAAACGGTTTCCCCGGCGTACGGCAATAAAGCCGGGTCGGGCAAAGCATAAATGATATCGCCGTCGCAATAGATCCCGTTTTCCTTTTTGGTGACGTCGCCGTCCGTTTGGGCGTATAAAAGCGCCTTATTTTGGTCGATGTACCACAATCCCTCCGCCAAGCGCATGGTACAGCAAAAAAACGCCTCGTACATCCGTATTTTCAGAAAGTCGCACGGACTGTCTTTCGCCACGACCGTATCGGTGCCGGCGCCGCCGTTATCCCGTTGTAACGTGGCAAAACCGTTATGGTAGATTCGCGCCGCGGTCTTTCGGTAAGGCTCTTCGCCGGTCGCCCGATACAATTCCAACGCCAGCATCAGAGAATCGACGATCGCGCAGGGCTCTGTCCAGGAATCGGGACGCCGCCACCAATTCAGGTTTTGATACGTATCGGTCATCCCGCCGCCGTTGACATATAAATCATAGATGGCTTCCGCGCCGTTTTTGAATGTTTCTTCTCCCGTAACGGTGTACATCCGCATCATGCCCCGCGCCGCGGTCAGGGTGCAATGCGTTTGCGCGCGAAGTTTTCTTTTATCGATAGACAGGTATACCCCTATCATTTCCTCCAGCAATTCTTTTACGTCTGCTCTTTTGGTGATCTTATAAACATGCGAAAGCCCGTCGATGCTCATAAAAGCGCATCCGATGTCGCTCGACAACAGCCAACCGCCGCAAGCACCGGTCTCGTTTCCGCTTACGTCCCCCTCCGTCTTCTCCGCCCGTTCGGTCGGATACGTGGCGTAGCGACCTTTGGTGCGCATAAAAAGATTGTCGGTGATCCCCTTGATGAGGTCCAGCGCGAGCGCGTCGGAAAACTGCTCATAATATTCGCACAAACCCCGAAGCAACCAGGAATGTCCGGAAAGTTGCTGCTCGGCGATCACCTCTGCGCGGGCGGTACCCAAGTATCCTTGTTCGTTCAACCGGGAGGGGAGTTTTTCGATCATTTGTTCCATGCAAGGTATTTTTGCCCCGCTGATTTTGTAATGTGAAACAAAGGCGAGCAGCGCTCTGCCCTCTTTGTCGGCCGGCCAGTCATAGGTATCAGGCGAGAATACCTCGTCGATCTGATAGTACGAAGATTCCGCCAGTCTTTTAAAATTCAAAGCGATCCGCGTCTTCAATTCATGCTCGTTCAGCGGTTTTTTCATATACCTGTTCCTTCTTCCGTCGTCCGATTTTATTGACTCTCTATATTTCTGTATTTGCCGTCTAAAAAGATGTTTTTCAGCGATATTCCGCCCGGTAGGAAAGGAATGCTTTGTCGGAACGAAAACCCGTTCGCATCGAAAGTGATCTTCAAAAGTCCGTCGGTGATCACTCTGCAAAAGAGGGCGCTTTCCGCGCTCAGGTGACGTCTGTTTCCCTCCGGATACGCCTCCACCGGATACGGTACCCGTTCACCGAGCAATCGGTTTTCCGCATAGTCTTTCAGCATGGAAAACGCCTTTTCGGCTTTTTCCGCACGGAACAACGCCGTGATAAAATACAACGTGCTTCTGTCCCATGTCGTGGTTTCGCCTTCGGTCGTTCTGCAGCCGAAATCGCTCCAAAGAACCTCTTCGATCGAAGCGAGGGTGTCCTCCGCACGGTCCAAAACCCCCATGTAAACCGGAAGACAGTTCCAAGCCCTGATATCCCTGCAACCCTGATGATAGGCATATGTTTTGTAGCCTTTCAGATCCGCACCGAAATGGCCTTCAAACGCCTCGCCGATCCGCGTTCTTAACCGCGCCGCTTTGTCGGAAAGACCGTTTTTTCCGCCTTTCTTCCACAAAAGAGAAACCACCTCCAGTCCCCCGTAGGCAAGGGAGGCCGTCGACAGATTGACGCCGGTCGAGAGCCTTCCCTCCAACTCGTCCGAATCGGAAAAAACGGCGCCGTCATCCATGGTTTTTCGCCTGATATATTCCACGCACCATTCCAGCGTTTTTTGCTGCCCGGCATCGGGTACTTTCCCCGTCGTCAACAAATACCGTGAAAGCCCGAAAAGAAGCATGGCGGCGTCGCCTCTGTCACCGGCGCCGTTCCAGTAATCAAACCCTTCGGCGATGATACTGCTCGGGATCGCGCGGTATTTGTCATTCTGATAAGCCTCATACCAGCGAAAAGCGTTTTCAGACGCTTCCATCGCCTTTTTGTCCCCTGTGAACGCAAACCAGGGCGCCGCGTATTCCAACTGATCGTTACACCAGACAGCCCCGTAATACGCATAACCGCCGGGACAGTGGATCAGCCCTTTTTTGGTCCGGAAAAGGCTTTCCCCTGCACGGATCTTTGCAAAAGCAAATTCCGTATCGATGACGTCATCGCCTGTTGTCAGGTCACATTCGTTCAGGAACTCCTCCACTCTTTCCAGCCGTTTTTCAAGAGCGTTTTTTTCAAAAGGCGGCTCCTCGTTCGCAAAATATGCCCGGTACGTGAAAATCACACGGAAAATCCCGCCTTGTCTGACCGTAACAGGTTTTTTGTCGGCGACGCGGTCAACATAGAGGTAGCCTTCGCACGCCAGTTTTGTTTCCAACCGTTCCGTCATTTCGTAAACGGGGGTAACATCGCCTTTTTCCGCCTTGATCTCAAGATCTTCATAAAAACAGGAAAGCGTTGTCGACGGATAAAACGACCGTTTGACCGACGCGTGCCCGGTATGGGAATAAAGGGTCAGGATACCTCCGATCTGCGCTTTGTCGAAACGTTCGGCGCCGAAAAGACCGGGCGCCGCCGCTTTTCGAATACAGTAACTCCCGTGCGTGTCATTCGGTTGTATTCTGAAATTCGGGAATACCAGATCCCGCGTCAGGATCAATTTGCCGTTTTGCGCACCGTACCCGATAATACCGGAAACGCGCTCACCGCTCATTTCCAAAGATTCGGTATGGCCTTCCAAATCTTTTGTTTCGATCATTCTTTTTGTCTTGACAATGTTCCATCTCATAGCAAAACGTTCATTCAATAATCTGTACTTCTTCGACCGTACCGTCTTTGGTGATTTTGACCGTCTTTACCTCTTGCGAGGTAAAGTGCAATGCAAAACTCTTCCCGATCGCTTGGAATTTCACGTTAACGGCGGTGGAAATACCGGCAGTTTCCGATAGCCTCAACACCAAACCGTCGCCTTTTTCACCGTTTTTCAGAGCGGAAACGCTGATATTGTCCCGATCCGTTTCCAGCGCGGAGTATTCCTGCGGCAAACAGCCGTCATGGTGGGTCTCCTGCACCAGGACCGGCGGCATATTCAGTATTTTTCCGCAGTTTGTCAGTGCCGCCGTCGCCTTTTCGGTATGAGGAAACAGGATCAGGTTGAATTCCTGTTCCCCTTTGTCGATGAATTCCATTTCCTCATCCCGCGTGTTCTGACCGTAATGGTCGAGATACGCACAGGAACGTGCGACCATGATCCGCAAATCGTTCCCGATCGCACAATGACTGTATCGGCCGTCGTTGATCAGACCCAGACCCGCGCCGGTATCGCCGTCGATCATATCCGCCCAGTCGTGAGCGATGTCTTCTTCCCCGTTCGGTTCTTTCTGGAGGAATCCGTACGGCATGGAATACACCGCTTTCGGGGACGTCACATTGACAGGGAACGAAAACTTGATCAGTTTATATTCCTCGTCCACATCCAACACACAGCGGATATGCAAGCGCACATCATGATGATACAGGGTATAATACCGTTTCAAAACGGAGTTTCCGTATTTCGTAACGGATTTTACCGTCGCACGGACAGGTCCGTCCTCGATGAGACTTAACCGTCCCGCGCCGAAAGCACCGATATCATCGTTAAGCCGGTTGATCAGGTGCGACCAGGTATCGTGTGCGGAATCGTCGCAAACGATTGCTTTACAGAGCGCGCCTTTTGCGAATTCCCGGTTTTCCGCTTTCAGAACATAAGACGTCACCGCGCCGGTTTCCCGGTCGAACGCGATCCTGACGAGATCGTTTTCCAGTGTGTTTTCCGTGGCTTTCAAATCGGTTGCGGGCGTCGATGGCGATGAGTTTTCCGTCTTTTTGTAGACGTAATAAACACGGTAGCCCATCGGCGGCAATTCTACTTCAAACAGGCATTTTTTAAAGTTTCCGCAATCGGTATAGGGCGCCCGCACCATTTGGAAGGGGGTTTCGCAACCGTTATGGTCAAGCACTTTTGTGACGCTGTACGCGCCAAAACTGACGGTTGTTTTCACGCTGAACGGATGCGGATTGAAAACCGCCATCGGCGAGCCTTCGCCTTCCCGGTACCAAAGCCGGTCCCGCATTTCGGAAAAACCGGCTTCCAGAAAATCGGTGGTTTTGATTTTTCCGGAGATCTTTTGCAGGGCAAGATCCCGAAGTTCCCGCGCTTTCTGCCGGGCAAATCCGAACGCGTGATAAGCGTCGATATACGCTTCTTTGATACAGCAACCCGCGATCACATCATGAAACTGGTTGAAAAGCACCCGTTGCCAGGCTGTTTCAAACTCGCTGTTATGAAACTCTCCGCCGACCGTCAGTCCTGCTATGGTATCAAAGATTTCAGCCCCGATAAGTTCGCATTCGGCACGGCGGTTTTCCATTTTCACCCTGCTGTTCGCGCTGTAACAACCCGACGCGTGATGTTTTAAATCTCCTGCCACCGTAGGCATTTCAACATTTGCCGTATGTTCAAAATACGCATGCGGGGTCGCATAGACAAAATTCTCTTTTTCAACCAGTTTTTCGGCTTGCTTCAAATGCTCTTTGGAGGGACCTCCGCCGTGATTGCCGATCCCGTAAAAAACCATCTGATCCTGCGTTTTTGCGTAATAAATGTCAAGCCGTTTTTCTGACAAATCCCCGTTGTACAGGTCGGGGATCCTGAACGCGGTCACTTCACTGCCGTCGGGACTGACCCACTTGTGTAAATTTTCCTCCGGCAGGGCGGGATTTTCAATTTCTCTGGTGGGGCGCATATAGACGTAATAATCGATCCCGGATTTTTTCAACAACTGCGGCAATACCGCACTGTGACCGAAAGAGTCGACGTTATACCCGATATCGGTGATCTTTCCGAAATTTTCTTTCAAGAATTTTTGAGAATACAGAAAATGCCGGCAAAAGGACTCGCCTGACGGAATATTGCAATCGGGCTGTACCCACATACCGCCGACGATCCCCCAGCGTCCCTCTTTCACGCGTTGTTTGATTTCTTCAAACAGTTCGGGTTCGATCTGTTTGATCCAAGAATAATACCCTGCGCACGCACTGGTAAAGGTGTAGTTTTCGTTTTCCTTCATTCTGTCCAGCGCAGAGCGAAAGGTCGATCTGATCAGCGATAGCCCTTCGGATATTCTCCACTGCCAGACAGGGTCTAAATGCGCATTGCCGATCAGGTAATACATGTTTGCCATTCCCGAATCTCCTTAACTATTCATTGCTGTCAAAATACAGCGATCCCATCAATTCTCGATTGCTTCAAGCACCTTGACGCCATAGGGACCGACCGTAATATCCTTTTCGACCGTTTCCCCGGAAATCAACTCTCTGTATGTTGTTTTGTTGCGGTATACGCCGCCCTTTCCGCCGACATCCGCAAGGATCACGCCGGAAGTTTTGCCGCCCCTGCGTGGCGAAACGATCAAGGACTTCCCTTCGGTCATATGACAGGGGATGTTTGCTTTTTCGCAAACGGTCACGATCAGTTTGTTCATATCCTTTTCATCGGGGATCGTTCCCAAAAGATAGACCCACCCTTTGCCGACCGGGAAGCACTGTAAAACCGCACCGCCGATCACTGCTTGATGCCCTTTGGTCACCTTGACCATATCGGCGGACGGATTTGGCTCAAAGAGTTCATAGTAGGTATTGCCGCCGAATTCCTCGCCGTCGTTCCATTGGCTTTTTATGCGTTTTTCTTTATCCGGGAACCAGTATTGAAATACCGCGGGCGTAACACTTTCCAACATGCCGTGCAGCCTGTCGGTAAATCTGGTTCCGTCCTTTGTGCGGATATCGGTCATCGGACCCGTGATCCAGATCCCGCCGTTTTCGACCCATTGCACGATCCTTTCCCGCAAATCGCCTTGATCCAGGGTGATCATCAGCGGGGAAAAAACAACTTTGTACGGTGTGAGATCCGCTTCTTCATCTATGACGTCCGGGCGAAGGCCGCAATCGATCATCGGTTTATAAAAAGCCTTTTTCAGGTTGGGCTCATACTGAAAATCACCGACAACCGGCTGCGTTTCGAACATCGTATAGCAACGTGAAGAAATGTGCAGCGCCACGTCCGTGCAGACTTTCGTACCGTTGATAAAATCCGCGCACTTTTGAAAATCCCGCGCCACCGCTTTGACCTCTTGGGTGCTGTACATCGGGCGGCCGCTCGAATCCAAAACAGAGCCGTGAACCAGTTCATGACCCGCCCAGTGCGTGCGCCACAGCCAGTACATCACAGCCTCTCCGCCAAGGACCAGCGGCAGCCATGAGTTGGCATAGCAAAAGCCGTCCGGCTTGATGCTGCCGGAAGTCCCGGTCGAACCGGAAAAGCATGTCGCGGTCTCGGTATTCCAAAAAGGACGTTCTTTGAGCGTTCTTAAATAATCGAACCACAAACAGCACTCCCAAAGGTTTCCGGGATGGTTGTAATGATTGAACTGAACCAGATCGAGCGGCTCGTGCAGTTTTCGGTAATTCATCCCGTTCAACGGCATTTGATCGGTCCCGACAGGCGCGTTGGTATACGTTTTGAGTATCTTCGCCTGCATGGCGACAAAATCAATATGTGCCTGCCCCTGGCTGATCAAATATTCCTGTTTCAAGTGCGGATTTTCCCAGGTGTCTCTGGGCAAAGGGACCTCTTCAAAACTGTCATACGCCTGGCTGAACAACTGTAAATTCAGCCTTTTGTTCATTTCTTCGACGGTGCCGAATGTTTCTTGTAAATGCCGGTGATAGCGTTCAGCGCAGTTTTTGCAAAAACAACCCTCGTTATTGTGCAGATAGATCTCATTATCGATTTGCCAGCCGATGACGGCTTCCTCGTTCCCGAATTCCATGGCTAATTTTTCAACGATCCTCGCGCTGTATTTCCGGTATTCGGGATGATTGGAACAGGCGTGACGTCTGCCGCTGTGCTGCATTCTCCTGCCGTTTTTGTACTCGACAAGCATATCGGGATATTTTTTGGTCAGCCAGACGGGCGGTGTGGCGGTGGGCGTTCCCATCACGACGCCGATCCCCGCGCTTTTGAGTTGATCGACGACCTCATGCAACCACGAAAAATCGAATTCGCCGTCACGGGGTTCCATTTTGCGCCAGGCAAATTCCCCGATGCGGGCAACATTGATCCCGATCGAGAGCATTTTTTCAATATCCTTGTTTCTTTCCGAACGGTCCCAATCCTCGGGATAGTACGCCACTCCTAAAAAAGGCGGTTTGATTGCCATCATATCCGGTCTCCTATACAGTAACATCAAACTGTGCAGATTTTAGTCATATAGTTTAAAATTAACATAGAATTGATCCTTGATATTATAACATATGTAAAAATATTTGTATACCAAAAATCAAGCAAATTATGCAAATAATTAAACATTTTTCATCCTTGCAAAGCGGCTGTGCGAAAAAGCCTGCCGTTCTAAAAACTTTTGACGGGAGCATAAACAACACGCACTTACCGGCATGGCACGTGCGTGTTATTCTTTTTGATGGTTGTTTTTTAAAGGAGCGCTTGTCGGCATCTTCGTTCTTGCTGATCAAATCTTGGCAAGATCGACATATTCATGATGTACTGAACGCACGCCGTTTTGATTGATCATCAGCACCGTACCGCCGTTGAGATCCGGCTCAAAGTAACTGCCGATCCCGGTTTTTGTGCCGAAAATAAAACGCACGCCGTGATAGTTTACGACCCAGTTGTTGATATGATTATGACCGCAAACGATATGCTTTGTAGAGCCCAATTCGCAGATGAGATCCCATGCGCCTTCATCTTCGGGATAGGCGCTGATCGGCTCGTGAAAGACGCCGTAAGAATCTTCATATCCCGCATTCCACGGATCTGTGCCATCACTGTCGGCAAGCGTTACCGACCGATTCGGCTCGGCCTGTTTAAACGCCGCCTTTGCCGCCGCAAGATAGGCGTTGATCGGAATATGGGTGATCAGGGTAGAATCGCGGCATCCTTGCTGTTCAAGGTCTGCTATACGGTTACGGTACCATTCCAGTTGTTGCGGCGTCAGCCCCGCCCATGCAAGGTTTTTCCCGCACTCGTCCTTTGTATACGGTATTTTGTCATGGGTATCCATCAGAATAACGCCCTCAGCGCTTTTGCCGTTCTTTTCAATGAGAATGACAAAATTGCTGTTTCCCAGTGCGGGATCACACGGTTCAAAAACGAAATACGGATGCCGACGGTATTCTTCCAGCACCTTTTGCACCGGCTCGTCGCCGTCTTGATTATCGTGATTGCCAAAGCAACAAGTCCACGGGATTTGAAAGGAATCAAAATAATCCGCAAATTTCCGATAAGACGCAAAATCGCCGGCATAGGACAAATCACCGCTCAGGGTGATCAAATCGGGAGAGACCCGTTCGATCAGCGTTTCCACCGTTTTTTTGAATACTTTTCCCGTTCGATTGTCCGCCTGCCATTCCTCGATTTTCAGTTGAGGATCGGTAAGGTTCAACAGGCGGAAATCATCTTCCCTGTCACAGCGTATTTTGATCATGCTCCATCCCTCCGGTTTTCTCAAAAAACAACCCGTTTTGCACAAACGAATAGTCCTCTACCCAGTTGCGGTTGATGCCGTCGCCCCAACCCCAAATCATGGTTTTGCGAAAAAAGTAAAACGGTAATGCCATGTGTGTTTCCCCCTCTTGAAGGTGGAACGGACCCAGCAGATTTCGCAAACTTCCTGTAAGGGTGATTTTGATTTCGTTTTCTCCTTCTTTGGCGAACTGCGAAAGATCGAGAGTATAGGGTTTCCACATGATTTTTCCGGCGCTCTTGCCGTTTACTTCGATCCCGGTCACAATACCGGGCAGTCTTGCAAAGCGGATAACGGCGTTTTTTGCCTCGTCGGTCGATAAAACGATGGTTTTACAAAGTGTGATACTCCCTGCAAAAAAGGGATAGCCCTGCGTTTCCAGTGAACCGTCCCGAACCACGGAAGGCATACGGTCCAAATAAAATCCGCCCTTTGTTTTTACCGTCTCGCACCCGTTGCATACAAACCCGTCGTCAGTGAAAACACCAAAATTTCCCTTGAGATACACAGCCTCTATTTCCATATCATATGTCAGGCTGTTTTTCACCGACGGAAATCGTTTGATATCCTCTAATTTCTTGTAAACGGCTTCGCTTTGCTCAAAATCGCAGGACAGACATACCTCGTTTTCGCCCTTTTTTAAAACCGGATAAAGTTCAAGGGTTTTAAAACAACTGTCGTGGCAGTAGCCCGTGATCCGCTTTTCGACCCGATGGCCGTTTACTGAAATATCAAAGATCTCCGGGGTTTCAAGCATCAGTTCGCAAGTGTCAAAAGCAAGGTTTTTGACAGAAAAGCGGAAAAGAATTTCCGCGTGTACCTTTTTACCGTAGGAACAAAGAATTTCTTGAACATCGCTTACCGGCATATGCCCGGAAAGCCGTTCGCCGTTTACGATCAACTCGCAGAAATCCATCGTCAAGAAATTGCTGTCGCTATTCAAGACCCGCCATTCACCTTTTAACAGATCTTCTATACCAATTTTGTGCTTTTTGTCTGACGGTTCAGACGGCACGTTTTCCTCTTTCTCAGAAACAAAGAAGATCACACCGGAACAGGAGGGAATTTCCCATGCAATGTTAAGATGATCCCCGCATTTTTTATAGGAAACGGGTTCGATCGTGCCGCTGAGCGTTTGGAAAACCTTTGCGCTTTTTCCGCGCACAGTCACCGTTATACGGTTTTCTTTCTCACTGAAATTGCAAAGATAATACATCGTCATTTGTTGCTCTTTGAAATATCTTACTGTTGAGCGAATAAACGCTCTTTGCGATCGATCGCTTATTTCCAGTGAGATCGACCGGCAGTTTTCAGGGATATTCCCGATGATCTGCGCGGTATCGGTAATCACGCAGCCTTTTGCAAAATCGATTACTTCCCTGCTCTTAACGCCGTTTACGTATTCGGGGATTTCTTCTGTGAAAAGAACGGTTCCGCCCTGCTCCCGAAATGCCAAAAGCAACCGGAAGGTGTGTTCATCAAGACATTTTGCCGGGGGAACGACAACAACCGAATACCTTTGTGTGCCGATTTGAAACGTTCCGTTTTCAACGCTGCCGTACCGCTTGATGATCCTGCTCTCGCCCAAATGATACTGCAGTTGCGCGTCTTCCAGCACATTTAAAACCTGAAGCAGTTTTCGGGCGTAATTATCCGCTTCGGCACGTTGATCGGTCAAGAGCCAGCCGCTTTCGATGGTATGAAGAACAAGAACCGGAAAATGTACTTCCCCCTCGGCCAGCAGCCAACCGATCCGACTGACCATATCGTTAAAGATTTTATAATCCTTCCACCAGGGCTGGTGGCGAAACAGGGAAGCCGGATAATCCCGTTTGCGTATTCCCCTTAAAGAATAGCCTTCGAGATGTTGACATAAAAGGTTGATCCCATGCACCATTTGATGCTCATAGATCTTTCGCATATCCTCGAAACTCACGTTCCAGCCGCAAGCCGCAAAGGATTCGGATAAAATCTGTTTCTTCCCCAGTTGATGGGCGACGGAAGTTACTTGCATTTCCGTCTGTACCGACGGCAACCCTCTGCAAAGATGATCCATACCCGGAATATCCATAAACTCATAAGAAGGCATACAACATCCGTTTGCCAAAATATGTTCGTAGTATTCCTCTTCCAGCACCATATGACCGGTCAGATCGCATCCGTTTTGTTTGCACCATTTCCCGATCGTCCCCATAAAACTGTCGGTAAAAAGATCTCTTACAAGTTTCCAAAACCGAAAACGGAATTCCTCATATCCGTCAATTCTGTAAAACAATTTCGGCAAATGCGGTCTTATTTGGTGGCCGTAGATCTTCTGATATTCGTTTTCCAAATAAAACGACCAGGGCACTCCGTTTCTTGACGCCTGGGGCTCATCGGTGAAAAAACCTTTCATCTTTTGAAAACCGCCGCCCAGTTTTTCACGGTATTTTTCATGGGTGGCTTTTAAAAACTCCCCGATCACCGCGGGATTTAATGTGTCAATATAAAACGGATTGACCTCAAAGTAACAATGATAAATTTTCTCCCCCACCGTTACGTTCGATAACGTAACATCATCCTCGATAGGCGCGTTAACTTCCGCGCACCTTAAAAATTTTTGCTGATACTGAAATCCTAAACCGTTTACCGCGCCGCCGCCAAATCCGCTTGGCCATCCGTTTTCATCATAGCCCCAGGCAAGCATATCGCATTTTTCGCTTTCCTCTAATGAAGCAGAAACATTATCGAACCAGTTGTCAGACAGATACTCTGTTTGTAATCCGCCCCTTGCGTGCATAAAAAATCCGCCGAGCCCTGCTTCTTTCATTTGCCTGATTTGCTTTTTGGTTTCGGTCACATCCAATTTTTCATTCCAGGACCAAAACGGTACCGGACGGTACTTCCCGGGCGGATTTTTAAGCAATTTTTCAAAATCGGTCATTTGCATGCTTCTCCTTGACAGGCTTCATGATTGAAATCGTAAGGTTTTGATTTCAAACGGTTTAAAAGAAAGCGTAACGGTATGGCCGGTCATCTCGATCGGCTCGTCACGGTATTCCAGCA
>LXOW01241337.1_pt1 | contig 26364 bp, 24 predicted proteins | sample 1368591 | NCBI WGS metagenome assembly LXOW01 (sample SAMN04884650, study PRJNA319009) | bovine gut metagenome | isolation source: Cow rumen | host: Bos taurus | place: Italy: Legnaro (PD) | collected 2014-07-09
CCGTCAGGGCATTCATGGTACTCCCACCAGCCGTAGCCAGCCGCATGATATTGTCGGGCGAGAGTATAGCTTTGGAGGAGAAACTGCCGCTGGTATTCGTAACTCACGCTGTCGTTGTCGGCGGGAAGGGCTGTCTCACCGACCATCCAGGGACGGTCAGTGCAATTGTTGCTGTACCAGCGCATCTCGCTGGGCACACGTAGGGGATGATAGGTGTGCACTTCCACAAAATCCACGGGAAGAATGGAGGGATCCCATTCGAAAACCTCGATGGGTTCGGCAAAGCCGATGGTGAAAAGCTGATGCGGAGCGTAGAGGTCCATCATTTCGCGCCAACGGCAAACAATCTGGTAGGCTTCCATCTTGTCACGCAATTCTACTTCATCGAAATACAAAGGCTCGTTGAAGAAATCGTAAGCCCAGAGATTGCTTTTGTCCGCCAGATGCTGAAGCAAGCCTTCGGTGTAACAGACGAGCTTGTCCTCCAAAGGTCTTTTAATCAGTAACATTACTTTCAGCTGGAACTGTTCCGCTGTGTCTGTCATTTGCCCGATGGCATGGTAGAGGGCTTCAAAATCTTTTTCTTCAGGAACAATATCCAGACAGATTCTCACGCAGTTGAAACCCATGTCGGCGATGCGCTGAAAGTCGTGGGCAAGGCTTGGACTTTGGTAGTAATAGGCGGGGATTATGCGAAGTGTGTCGTTTACAATGGCAATAGTGGGTTTGTAGTTGAGCATGAGCGGAAACCAGGGCTCTCCATCCAGCATGAAATGCTTGTCTTGTACATAGACAAAACCGGGGCTTTGGGTGTTGCGCGGGGTGCGGTCAATCTCGGCATGTTTACAGCCGCAAAGCAAGGCACAGAACAAGAGGACGAAAAGGCTTAGTTTTCGCATGATGGCATGGCATTAATAATGACTTGTTTGATTTGTTCCATCAGCCACATGGGAGTTGAGGTTGCCCCGCAGATGCCAATGCTCTCATCCGGTAGAAAATGATATTGCTGGAGTTGCTCGATGCGGGAGATGAAAAAAGAGCGGGGATTGGCTTGTTTGCAGATATCAAACAGGTAGAGGCCGTTGGAACTTTTCTCGCCGGAGACAAACAAAATGATGTCGTGCTGGCTGGCAAATTCGCGGATGTGTTTGGAGCGGTTGGCCACCAGACGGCAGATGGTGTCGTGGAATTCGAACAGGTTCTCGTTGTGCAAATCGGCATACCGCTGCCGGATGGTGTCGATCAGCTGGTAATAATCCTCTATGCCTTGGGTGGTTTGGGAATAGAGCGAAGCGGGTTTGGTATAGTCAATGCTGTTGAGGTCTTCGGCCGAAGAGATGACGATGCCGTTGCGTTGGGTTTGTCCCAGCAGGCCCGTGACTTCCGCATGGCCTTTTTTGCCGAATATCAGTATCTGGCGTTCATCGCCGGAATTTTCGTATTTTTTCTTGATATTTTGCTGAAGATGAAGCACTACAGGGCAGGTGGCGTCAATCAGGGTGATGTTATTTTTCTTTGCCAGCTGGTAGGTTTCGGGAGGCTCACCGTGGGCGCGTATCAACACGGTGGTGTCATGTAGTTGGGCGAATTGCTCGCTTGACACTACTTCCAAACCTTTGTCTGCCAAACGGCGGACTTCCTCGTTGTTGTGGACAATGTCGCCTAAGCAGTACAAGTGCCGATGTTGTGAAAGATACTCTTCTGCGGTGCGGATTGCGTTGATGACCCCGAAGCAGAAGCCCGAATCCTTGTCTATAGTGATGTTCATGCGCAATTAGTCTTGGTCAGGGAAGAGCGAATCGACAAATTCGAGGCGGTTGAAGACCTGTAGCTGTTCGATTTTCTCGCCTACGCCGATGTATTTCACCGGAATCTGGAACTGGTCGGAGATGCCGATGACTACACCGCCTTTGGCAGTTCCNNTCGTGGGGTGCGTCGGGCACGAGTTTGCGGATAACATTCTTGATTTTGGTCAGCTCGTGCATTAGGTTGATCTTGTTGTGCAGACGTCCGGCAGTGTCGATGAGCACCACATCGGAGCCTTTGGACAGGGCAGAAGCGACAGTGTCGTAGGCCACTGCGGCGGGGTCGGCACCCATTTTCTGGGTCACGATGGGCACGTCAGCACGCTGGGCCCACACCTCAAGCTGCTCGATGGCGGCGGCACGGAAAGTGTCGGCAGCTCCTAACATTACGGAGTAGCCTTTCTTCTTGAACTGGTAGGCCAGCTTGCCAATGGTGGTGGTCTTGCCCACACCGTTGACACCCACCACTAAGATGATATAGGGCTTTTTGTCGGCCGGAAGGGTGAAGTCTTGTTTGCCTTCCATGTCGTTTTCCAGCAACAGACCGGCAATTTCCTCGCGCAGAATGGTGTTTAACTGGCTGGTGCCGATGTATTTGTCCTTGGAAACACGTCTCTCGATGCGGTCGATGATTTTCAGAGTGGTTTCCACACCGACATCGGAGGTGACCAGGATCTCCTCCAAATTGTCGAGCACGTCATCGTCCACTTTGGATTTGCCGACTACGGTTTTGGCGAGTTTGGCGAAAAAACTCTCTTTGGATTTCTCCAAACCCTTGTTTAATTCCTCTTTCTTTTCTTTGGAAAAAAATGAAAAAAAGCCCATGACATAAATTTTTGCAAAGTTACGTAAAAATCCCTAACAATATACAGGCGAAAAAATTTTTCCGTGTTTGTATGGGATAATTCCCCTTTTCTCTAAGAAGAGTTGTCCGGAAGACGGGACCGAACATCAGAAATTCGCATTGCTATTTGGCAAAAAAAAAAGCCGGAATGGGGGACATTCCGACTTTTTTTAACCATGAAAACAAAATATTACTTTTTAGCCAAAAAGTCTTTTACGTTAGCGGATTCCACTACAGCTTCTTTGAAAGTGTAGGCTCCGGTTTTGGGTGAGCGTTCCATTTTNNCGCCGCCTTCTTTTTTCAATGTTGCAACAACCTTCTTTGCCATTTTCTATAGATTTTTATTATTTAACTTCTTTGTGAACGGTAACACGTTTCAGATAGGGATTGTATTTCTTCAGTTCCAATCTCTCGGTCGTGTTCTTTCTGTTTTTAGTGGTGATGTATCTTGACATACCCGGCACGCCGCTGGCTTTCTGTTCGGTGCATTCTAAGATGACCTGTTGTCTTGCTTCTTTATTTTTCTTTGCCATAACACTAAATTTTTGCTACTTTGTTCTCTTTTGATTTGAGTTTGCAAAAATACAAATTTTTTCAATACAAAAAGTATTCTGATGAAAATATTTTTAAGCGATAATTCTGACCTCCGGTTCGATCAGAATTCCGTACTTTTCTTGTACCGATTGAATGATGTCCTGATAGTATGCAACCACCTCTGAACCCTTGGCATTTCCCCAATTGACGATGACCAGAGCTTGGGTGGGGAACACGCTGACATCGCCTCTGCGGATCTCCTTCCAACCGCAACTTTCAATGAGTTGACCGGCTGCTAATTTGACTCCGTTGGGGGTGGGGTAGTGGACAAGTTGGTCAAATTTGGCAGAAAGTTCCGCAAATTTTGCTTCGCTCACGACCGGATTTTTGAAAAAGCTGCCGGCGCAACCCACCTTCGTGATGTCGGGTAACTTGCTGTTGCGGATGTTGAGCACGGTTTCCGCCACTTTTTCAAGGGTCAGGTCTGCATCAAAAGGGGCCAGATTGTCTGCTAACTGCTTGTAATTTAGTTGAAAATGCTTTTCTTTCTTGAGTTTGAAGACCACTTCGGTAATCCAGCAACAGTTTTTCAATTCATTTTTGAAGATGGAGTCACGATAGGCGAAGTGACATTCTTCGTTATACAATACGAAAGGTTCACCGTCAGGAAGATAATAACCTTCCACTTGGTAGATGATGTCTTTAACCTCGCTGCCGTAGGCGCCGATGTTTTGCACGGGGCAACTGCCCACCAGTCCTGGAATGCCGATGAGGTTTTCCGCACCGTAAAGCTCGTGCTCAATGGTGAAACGTACAAAATCGGACCAATCTTCGCCTCCGGCGGCCCTGACATATACATGCTCATCATCCTCGTTGATGATTTCTATGCCCTTGGTGGCTAACTTGATGACAGTTCCATCGAAATCCTTGGTAAAAAGCATATTGCTGCCTTCGCCAATCAGCAGGAAAGGGCGGGTGAAGATTTTGCGTTGGAATAATTCATCAATATCTTGATCATTCTCCACAATTATCAACTCGCCGCACCGGCAGTCAATGTGGAAAGTATTGTAATCTTTCAGGGAAGGGCGTTTTTGTGTGATCATATTTTTTGTTTATGTTTCTTGTGACTGCGGGACGCAGTCACTTACATTGTAGCCATCTGCGTCCTCGCAGATGGGGTGTCGTTTATGGAATACAATCATCCTCAATCCATGCCAAATCCTTATCATTAGCTTGGATATATTTTAAGATATGCTTGTAGTTGTCTTCATTTCTAACGAGATGGTCGTATGATTCAGTTTGCCATACTTTACCTGTTCGATGTTCAGTTTGATTGATCTTTTTTGCAGTGTAACTTTTTATGGATTTCACGAATGCTTCCATTTCTTGATTTTCAAATAATTGCAATAGTATATGCACATGATTGGGCATAACCACATATGCTTTTAGGTGATATTTAGTCCTATTGTAGTAGAATAAGGCGTCTTCAACTATTTTTCGATTTTCTGGTCGTTTTAAAAGGCATTTGCCATACCCATTATCTAACCATTTGTCAATTTTGGAAGCAAAGCGTTTAATGTATTCTTTTCGTTCTTCTTCATTCCACGGTTTTGGATGAAGCTTCATCCAGTGGTCTTTTTCTTCTCTTAATTCTTTTAATTTTTTTTGAGGGATGGAATCAAATAGTCTGAAGGTTATAAAAACGTATTTATTATTCTGGTGCCAGTGGGGTAATTTTGATGCTTGATGTAGATGCTCCACATCTTGTAGGTCAAAGTATGGGTATATGTAGTTGTCTTGCTCCGTGTTTTGCGACTGCGTCCCGCAGTCGCTTACATTGGGTTCTTGTGACTGCGAGACGCAGTCACTTACATTGAGTTTTTGCAATTGCGGGACGCAGTCGCTTGCAATGTATATTGCGCCACCGCAGGAGTTGTGGCGGGCACCGGTGACGGAGGCAAGGCAGTTGGGAAGGCCGTTGGCGCGCAACATGCCCAAAAAGGCGAAGATGATGGCCTCTTTGAAGTCGATGGTGTTGTCGTCGGGGATGATGACTTGCCCGTGGAATTTCTGTCGGATGAGGTCGATGAGGAAAGTGTTGTGGGCTCCACCGCCTGTGATGAGCAAGGTTTTGCCACCGGCGGAGTTGCAGGCTTCTGCAATTTGAAAGGCGATATGCTCGCACACGGTCCGCATTTGGTCGGGAATGCTCAATTGGCATTGTTCCAAGATGGGAAAGAATGTGGTGTCAATCCATTCCCTTCCCAAGGATTTGGTTCCTGTTTGTTGATAGTATTCCAATTGGTTGAGTTTTTCCAATAATGGCATGTTGATGCGGCCGTTTTTCGCAATAATTCCGTCCGCGTCATACTCTTTCCCCATCTGCCGGGCCAATTGGTTCAGCACGATGTTGCAGGGCGAGATATCGTAAGCTTTGCGCTGTCCGTTTTCACAGTACGACAGGTTGCTGATTCCCCCGAGGTTCAGGCAGATGTCGTATTGTCCGAACAATAGTTCGTCGCCGATAGGCACCAAGGGTGCGCCTTGTCCGCCTAAGGTAACATCGAGGGTGCGGAAGTCGCAGACAGTGGGCTTTCCGCAGCTAGCGGCAATGTCCGCTCCACTGCCGATTTGTAGGGTCATGCCTAAATCGGGACGGTGAAAAACAGTGTGCCCGTGCGAGGCGATCAATTCCACTTCTTCAGCAAAATCGGCCATGAACTCGTTGACCTGCATCCCGATATAGCGTCCTAACTCGTTGTGGAGCAATGCTAACTCATAGCCCGAAAGGGTCATGGCTTGCGCAAGTTTTTGCTTCAATGCCTCAGGGTAAGGTTTGGTTGTCGCTTTTCGGACTTCGTAGCTCCAGTTTTTGTCATCGGTGGTTGAGTCTTGACGATCTTCCTTCTTAAAGTCATTGAGTTTGTTAACTGAATCAGCATTCCCCGTCTTGAATACACAATACGCCAAATCTAACCCGTCTAATGAGGTGCCCGACATGATACCGATAACGTGCTGATATTTCAAATTTTAATATTATATATTATTGAAAATCAATTGATTCTTGATAATGCTGCCTATTGCAACAGCTTGAGTTTATCCAAATGTATGCTGTGCGAGCCTTTTACCAGAATCAGGGCATCATTTAGCGGGTATTGCTCGAGATATTGGTTGGCTTCTTCCACATCGATGAAACTATGCGGGTGATCATTCAAATGCTTCCGAAATTCGCCGCCGACAAAGTAGGTTTCGATTTGATGGTCGCGGCATAGTTGGATGATGCGGGCATGTTCCTCGTCGCTGACACTGCCCAACTCCCGCATGTCGCCTAAGATGGCCACTTTGTGCGGGTGCTCAATGCCGATGAGGTTATGCAGTGCAGCCGTCATGCTGGTGGGGTTGGCGTTGTAATAGTCGGCAATGATGGTGTTGCTGCCTTTGTGCTCTACCTGTGAGCGGTGGTTGGCAGGCTGGTATTGGGCGATGGCGGCACAAATGTCCTCGTTGCTCACCCCGAAGTGGTGGCCGACAGCAGCTGCGGCCAGCATATTATACAGGTTGTAGGCTCCCGTCAGATGGGTGTCCACCGTTTGCCCGAAAAGTTCGATGCTGATGAGGCCGTCATTGCGGACAATACGCCCGTTGATGTCAGCTTGCTTTTGGGTGGCGTAGGTAACAATTGACTGGTATTTAAGGTCTTGTGTAAGAATATCATCGTCAATATTGACAAACAGGATGCCTTTGGAGCCCATGACACTGCGGTACAGGGCTTTCTTGGTGGTGATGATGTTTTCTTTGGAAAGAAAACCTTCGATATGGGCGACACCGATGTTGGTGATGAGTCCATAATTGGGCATAGAGAGTTCGCAGAGATCAGCGATTTCGCCGGGGTGGCTGGCTCCCATCTCCACAATGGCAATTTGATGCTCGTCGGTGATGCTCAGCAGGGTGAGAGGTACACCGATATGGTTGTTCAGGTTGCCTTGGGTGTAGCTTGTTTTATATTTTCGTGACAGTACGGTGGCTACCAGCTCTTTGGTGGTGGTTTTTCCGTTGCTGCCAGTAATGCCGATGACCGGAATCTGCAGCTGCTGGCGGTGGTATTTGGCCAATTGTTGCAATGTCTTCAAACTGTCATCCACCACCACACAATAGGGGTTGTCTTTCAAATCCTGACGTTCGGTAACCACGTATGCGGCACCTGCTTCCAGAGCCTGGGTGGCGAAATTGTTGCCGTCGAAATTTTCTCCTTTCAGACAGAAAAAGAGAGACTGGGGGATGATGTTCCGGGTGTCGGTGCAGATTTGCGGGAATTGCCGGTACAGTTTGTATAGATTCTCCATGGTATTCATTGCATTGAATTAAAAAGCAAAGATACGATTTTTTTCGATTAGCCGATGGCTTAATCGGCAAATTTATAGATTAAAAAGCCCCTCCTGCCAATAAGGTCGAAGAGGGGTTTCAACAAAAATAAAAACACGGGTCCCGTTTTACTTGTCGCGAACGCAGCGCACAGACATGCCTAGTTCTTTGAACTCATTGTCGGTGGTCACAAATGCCTCGTAATAGCATAAGGATCTGAATTCTGCCATCATGTTGTTGGCTGCGGTGCTGGTCCAGAAGAAGGCGTTGTCACCATAATATTGGGGCGTTTGGTGGCTTTCTCCCGCCGGCATGGCGGCGAAGCCACTGGCATTATTGGCCGACTGGTTGTTGCCTACGGTATTGGTGGTTGAGCATTGGTTCCAACCGCTGGTGGCTGCCAAGGCTTTGGCGACATAATTACTGTTGTTGCCACAGTAATATTCGGACTTGCTTCCAAGATAAGTTGTCAGTTCCGTCCATTCTGCTGCCGAGGGTACATGCCAGCCGGTCGGGCAGATGCCTTGTAAGCCACTTGGAGAAGCTGAGCTGCCGGAGCTTCCTTTCACCACAGCTCCCCAGTTGTACATATATCCGTTTTTGTTGACCAAAGAGCTGTTGTTGTCGGGATAATAGCGGAAGGGGTCATGTGAGCTGACGTCTGTCAGCATATTGCCTAAAGGAATAGCGCTGCCATCGGCATAGTGTGTCGTTTTCAGATTGGAGGCCATCCATACTTGATCGCCGATTTTAACGGCATTGTATGAATTGCCGTCATAGTCTTTCACGGCGTTTTGAATCAGACCGTCACCAGCGGGTTCCAGGTCCTCGGAAGGTTTGTCTTTTTTGCAGGAGCTCAAGCCAAGGGCAAAAGAGAAGGCAATACAGATCATCAGATAAAAATTTCTTTTCATCGCAAATAAATTTTGGTTAAGAAATACGTTTGTTACGTCGGTATCAGATGATCATCTCCTACATCTACATGACGCAATAAACACCCAAAACGTTACAGCAAAATGAAAAAATTTTTTTTTGCAGATGAGAAATCTATGCTGTTTTTGTCCTATGCCTCAGTGGAGACTTGCTTTAGCATCTCCTTCCGCCATTTGAAATACCCCATTGTGGCGACGAGTGTGTAGAAAGCGAAGAATCCGGTCATGGCGTACAGGCCTTTCCATGCATACAGTGCGGTGGAAACGAGGTTGACCACCACCCACAGCCACCAGTGCTCTATGTGTTTCTTGGCAAGCAGATACGTGGCCACAACGCTCAAGGCCGTGGTGAAAGAATCTCCCAGGGGCACGGGACTGTCAGTGAGGCGGCTCAGCAGGAACCATAAGGCTACCCATATCGCTATGCCTATGAGTGTTAACGGAAGAATTTTGCTCTTCGGCATGTGGGTGATGGGCATTTCCGTGGTTTCCTTTTCCGTTATTCTGCTATTCCTTTTCCATTCAATTAAGCCGTATAAATTTGCTCCCAAATAATATGTATATACCCCTGCGTCAGCATAGAACTTCGACTGAAAGAATATGACAATGTAAAACAGCGACATGACAATTCCCACTGGCCATAGCCAGAGTGAGGCTTTGTATTCCAAAAACAGATAGGCAAGTCCGATGGCTACGCCAATGTATTCGATGAGAGTCGCTGTGTCCATTTTTTTTTCGTTTTTTTGTCAAGGCGTGAAGACATGCACTTCGTGCATTCGGTTAGGCGTTATTGCCATTTTCGTCTTAACGAGCGAACGAAGTGAGCGTCTCCACGTCTCCACGTCTTCACGGTTACTTGGAAAATTTAATCCTCACCCCACCCATAAAGTTAATCGTGGCTTGGGGAAAGTATCCGTCGTCGTAGCATTCAACGCCTTCATAAATGTAGCGGTACACCCATGCGTTGCTTTCGTATTTGGCATTGAAGAGGTTGTTGATGCGGAAGAATAACTCAATGTCTTTCACGGGTTTGGTGTGGAAACAGTAGCTGAGGTTCAGATTGGTGACGCAGTATGGCTTCAGTGAGTATGTTTTGTTGCTGCTGTTGTCGAGATACTGGCGGCTTACGAACTGGGTGGTGAGGCTGATGTTGAAGTTGTCCACAGGGGTTACGATAAACTCGTTAGAGGCTATGATGTTGGGAGAGAAGGAAATGTCCGTGGTGCCAAGGTGTTTGACAACTTGTCCGCCATTATCCCAGTCGTCCACATATTCGGTATAGTCCAATATCTTGTTCAGGCTGAAGGTTCCTTTGATATTCCAGGTGAAGTATTTGATGGGCTTGTAGGCAGACACCAATTCGATCCCCAAACGGTAACTTTTATCGACATTGGTCATGATGGCAGCGCCTACGTTGTTGATTTCACCGGTCAGCACCAGCTGCTTGTCATAATACATGAAGTATGCGTTGGCGTTGAATGCGTATTTTTTGTACTGCATGCGGTAGCCCAGTTCCACATCATACAGCGTCTCGGGTACGGGTTTCTTGTCTGTAGGGGCTTCGATGAGGTCGGAACGGGTGGGCTCGCGTTGTGATCGGGCCAGTGAAAGATACATGCTATGGTGTCTGTTTTGATCCAGATCCACACATACACCGGCTTTGGGGTTGAAGAAATGCCACAGGTGTTTTTGTCCAATATCTGTCAACTCATCGTCAGTACCTGCGATGACATAGTTTATCATTCTGTATTGCAGGTCGATGTAGGTGTACCAGCGGCCTTGGCTATAGTCCAAAGTACCATAGATATTGAATTGTGTTTTGTCACCCGTCCCGTCGTACCAGTGGTAGTTGTCTGGTACACCGCCAAATTGGGCCCATTCGAAGGTGCCGTAATGTTTGCCGTCGTAATGGTTCAGGCTACCACCTACTGACCACGACAGCTGGTTGTTGATACCTTTATTACCTACTTTCAGGAAAGACTGTTTAACGCTGAAGGTCATGCCATAGAAATAATTGTCCAGATATTTACGGGTGACAAAATCGCCACGACGAATGGTGTCCTCTCCAATGATAGGATTGTCCAAAGCGTATTTGGAGTATTTTTTATCCTGTTTGTATTGTTCGTAATAGCCAATGCCGCGGGTAAAATGTCCGGCCACATTCACTTTGAGAAAGTTCCGGTCAGTGATGCGCTTGTGGTAGTCGTAAAATAGCTGGGTATGGAGCTGCTGATAATTGTCGGTTTCGTTGAAATAATGATGTTTCATTCCGGTGGCATCGTAAAATTCACCACAATTATTGTATCGACGGTTGGTGTCAAGCATATAGGAAGGAACACCGTTCCATGCCAGACCGGTTTTCTCGTTACCATATAATATATTAAGCTTCAGTTTACCGTAGTCTTTGTTTTTCTTTTTGTTTTTCAGATAGAAATCGCTGGAAAAGAAAAGGCTATGTAATTTGGCGGAAGAGAAGTTGATATAACCATCACTCAGCACATTGGAATAGGATATGGTGGCAGCGAAGACATCGCCAATCAGTCCTGTACAGAAGGTGGCGGAATTGCGGAAGGTGTTGAATGAACCGGCGGTGCTGCTGATTTCGAAGTAACGCCGGTGCGAGTTGTCGAGTGTGGCAAAATCCATGGTGGCACCGAAGGCGGCGGAGCCGTTGTTGGAAGTGCCCACACCACGCTGTACGTTCAACTGCTGTACCTTGGAGCCGAAGTCGGGCACATTGACAAACCAGGAGCCTTGAGACTCGGCATCATTTAAGGCTATACCGTTGATGGTGACGTTGATGCGCGTCTGGTCGATACCGCGGATTCGCATATAGGTGTACCCAATGCCGGTTCCTGCGTCAGAGGTAGTGATCATGGAAGGCACCATATCAAACAGGTTGTTGATGCTGCCGTTGCCAATATTGCTGTTGATTTCGTCCTTGTTGATGCTGGTGGCGGAGAACATCTCCTCGCCGCTGGGTTTGGTCCAGCTGATGCCCACTCCCTCCAGCAAGATAGGGCTCAGCGAGTCGGGAATGCTTTGGGCTTGTGCTCCCAGAATTCCAGTCAGCATGGCCAGCAGGCAGATGATGACAACATTTGAAAAGTTCGGTTTCCTCTTGGAGGAAGAGTTTTGTTTTTGATTTGCGAAATACTTCATTTCTTTCCGTTTTAAGGTTAATACTAAAAACGAAAGAGGTTGAAATAAGTAAGACTACTGCAATTTTTCCCTTCGTCGGCATTATCCGTATCAGGTTCATTGGGTATGATCTCAGCTGTTAAGCACCCCTTTCAAAATNNGAAATTAGCAAATTAGCAAATTAGTTAATGTGCTAATTTTCAGTGATTAGTGATCAGGGGTTAGTGGTCAGTGGCCAGTCAAGTTGACAACTGACAGTTTTTTTATGTGCAAATTATTAAAAGGGGAATTTCGCTGCCCTCAGGGGGAGTTTTTTGAATATTGAATTCTTTTCCTCTAATCCCTATTTATTAATTTTCAGTTTTCAACTTTCAGTTTTCAGTTTTCAACTTTAATAGATGTACGGGAAAATCTTATACCTCTTCAGCTTTGTGAACTCCTCGCCGAAGAACTGGGTATAGCGCTCATAAACCGCCTTGGAGCGGGGCACGATGTTGGCGAAACTCCAGATGACGAACACCAAGCCGGCCATTGACCAGCAGAGGACGGCAAAGCCTACCCATTCCAGAATCTCTCCGAAATAGTTGGCGGAGCTGATATTCTTGAAAGGCCAGCCGTAGGGGATATAATAATTGTTGTCGTTTTTGTCTTGTCTCAGAGCGCGGATGATGCGGTCGGCAGAGAGGTTGATGACCATTCCCAAGAAGAAGAGGATAGTGCCGATGATGAACTGTGGCGACCAGAACCAGCTGATGGGGTAGTAGTCGGCTGGAGAAATGTAAAACAGCCATCCCCCTTGCATCAGGGCGTTGCAGGTGTTGAAAAACACACCCACAATGATGATGGAAATGGGCATTTTGCTGGTGCCTTTCATCAGCGAGGGGAAGATGATGGAACGCTGGAGATAGTGTATTTCAAAGAAACAGAACATCGTGAAAGTGACCCAGTTAAAGCCGTGACCATAGCGCAAAGAGATGAGAAACATGAGGAGCATGGCGGCAAAAACGGGGATTTCCATGATAAACCAACCTGTTTTGCTTCTGACGGAGTTGCCCCAGCGGTTGTTATAGGTCATACCGTAAGCGGGGGTGATAAACTGTAAAATGATGAATACAATGACTCCCAAGATGGTCATGATCCAGAGGAGATAATTATAAAAAATGCTGAAAATTTCCATGGCGACAATCTTGAGTTATTGCTTATGATTTTTGAATTTTGAATCTTGAACTTTGAATTCTATTTTCTAACCCCTAAAACCTAATCCCTAATCCCTATGATAGCTTTTGCCCATCAAAATATTTCTTTCCCTTGATAAACCTTGCGAAAACAATGGAGTGAGGGTAGGTCTGACGGAAAGCCTGTTCGGTAATCTGACCACGTTTCTGTTTCATGGCCTTGGCACCTTTCCAGAACTCGTGCATGGCGTGGAAAACGGCGTTGAAATCCTTGCGATGGCCTTGCATGAGGAAAACAAAGGCAGCCAAAATGTCCAGGAAAAAGCGGATGAAGAAGGTGATAAACAGTCGTCTTTTAGGCAGATTCTTGAGCAGCAAGAACAGGTCGTTGCGGTAGTTGAGGTAGGTCTTGAAGGAGTTGTCCTTGGGTAATGTGCCACCACCGATATGGTACACCACTGACTGATGGTTGAACATGATTTTGTAGCCGGCGTTGTTAATACGCCAGCAGAAATCGATTTCCTCCATGTGGGCGAAAAAGTCATCGTCGAGCCCGCCCAGTCGGTGGTAGATTTCGCTGCGGACAAACAAGGCGGCCCCTGAAGCCCAGAAAATCTGGATGTCGCTGTCATACTGGCCTTTGTCCTCTTCCAAGACATCGAAAAAGCGGCCACGGCAGAAGGGATAGCCATATTTGTCGAGGAAACCTCCTGCGGCACCGGCGTATTCGAATTGTGTGCGGTTATGGTATGCCAGCAGTTTGGGCTGGACTGCGGCAATGTTTTCGTCGGCCTCCATCTGGGCGATCACCGGCTCGGTCCAGTGCGGGGTGACCTCAATGTCGGAGTTCAGCAGGCAGTAGTATTTGGCCTCAATTTGGCGCAAGCCCACATTGTAACCTTTGGCAAAACCGTAATTCTTTTCGTTGATGATGACACGGAGCTGGGGGTAATTTTCAGCGAGAAAAGCCACGGAATCGTCTTCGGAGGCATTGTCGATAATAACCACCTCGGTGTCGTTGTTGCAATTGGCTAAAAGCGTAGGGAGGAAACGCTCCAAGAAGTGTTTCCCGTTCCAGTTCAATATCGCGATAGCCAGTTGTGTCATTTTCTATATGAATAAAAATGCAAAGATACAAAAATATTTAATGTGCCAATTAAATTAGCAAATTAGTTAATTAGCAAATGATTTTAGGGGATAGTGATTAGTGATTAGGGGATAGGGGTTAGGGGTTAGTAATGAAATTTGAATTTTGAATTCTTTTCTCCTAACACCTAATACCTAACCCCTAATCCCTATCCATCAGTTTTCAGTTTCTAACGATTGTTCCATTAAACTGCGCCGTGGGGGTCATGATGATCTCGTTGAGGCACACATGGGCGGGACGGGTCAACACGAAGTCCACCACATCGGCGATGTCTTCGGCTACCAAGGGATCGTAGCCTTCATATACCTTGTCGGCCTTGGCCTGGTCGCCATGGAAACGCACCACCGAGAAGTTGGTTTCGGCAGCCCCCGGAGAAATCTGTGACACCTTGATGCCGTAGGGCAGGAAGTCGGTGCGCATGCCTTTGGTCAGGGCCAGCACGGCGTGTTTGGTGGCGCAATACACGTTGCCGCCATAGTAAATCTCGTGGCTGGCGGTGGAACCGATGTTGATGATATGGCCTTTTTTCTGCTCAATCATCTGCGGAGAAATCAGACGGGTGACATAGAGCAAACCTTTGATATTGGTGTTGATCATGCGTTCCCAGTCCTCGATGGCACCGGCGTTCACAGGGTTCAGCTCAACGGCCAGACCGGCGTTGTTTACCAGTACATCAATGGGTTTGAAAGCTTCGGGAATGCTGGCGATGGCCTTTTCGCATTGGGCATAGTCCTGCACATCGAAGGTAAGGGTCAGCACCTTGCTTTGTGTGGTACTTTCGATTTTCTGAGCTACTTCTTTCAGTTTCTGCTCGGTACGGCCAGTGATGACCATATTGACATTGTGTTGGGCCAGTCTGTAGGCGATTGCTTCGCCAAAACCGCTGGTGGCACCGGTAATGAATACGTTTTTCATAATATTAAACTCTAAACATTAAACTCTATGTGTGTTGTTTGTGGTTTCACCACATGTATTAATTCATACAATTACCCCAAATTAAACTCCCCTGCGCAGCACTCCCCTCGAGCGAAGCGAGACTCCCCTTGAGCACGTAGTGCGAAACTCCCCCTACGGACGCACTCGGTGCGTCCCTACTAACCCCTAACCACTATCCCCTAATCACTAACTTCCCCAAACCCTTGCGCCCGGAGTTCAATCTGTCGGTCGTCGTTGGTAATCAGCTGGTTGCCTGCCGCTTCTTCCTTGATGTAACCGATTACTGACACATTATCCACTTTCTTCAGGTCTTCGTAGTCCTTTTGCGCAATGGTGAACAGCAGTTCGTAGTCCTCTCCACCGTTGAGGGCGATGGTGGTCGAAACGATGTTCAGGTCTTTAAGGGTGCGGAACGTCAGCAGGTCGATGGGCAGTTTGTTCTCGAAAATCACGGAGCCCACTTTGGAGGCTTTGCAGAGATGGATAAGGGCGGAGGCCAGTCCGTCGTTGACATTGGTCATGCTGGTCGGAGTGATGCCCGCTTCTTTCAGCTTCTGGATGATATCCACTCTCGGCTCGGGTTTCAGCTGGCGTTCCAGCAAATAGCTATATTCTTCTAAATTAGGTTGTTCGTTAGGGTTAACCTCAAACACTTTCTTTTCGCGTTCCAGTAAAATCAGGCCGGTATAGGCGGCCCCCAAATCGCCAGATACGCAGATGAGTTCGTTCTCTTTGGCGCCGACACGCTGTACCATACTCTTGTCTTCCACTTCCCCAACGGCAGTCACGGTAATGATCAGTCCGGTCTGCGAGGAGCTCATGTCCAAACCCGCCAGGTCGATGCCGTAGCGGTCGCAGCACAATTGCATGCCGTCGGTCAGCTCGTTGACCGCCTCCAAAGAGAAACGGTTGGAGATGGCGATGTTGACGAGCACCTGTTTGGGCAGGGCGTTCATGGCGACAATGTCGGCCACGGCTACAGTTATGGTCTTGTAACCCAAATGCTTAAGCGGAACGTAGGTCATGTCGAAGTGGATGTTCTCAATGAACAGTTTGCTACTGACCACGCTATCGGTGTTGCCATGGGCGATAACCGCCGCATTCTCACCGAGGCCGCTTAAAGTAGAGGAATTGTAATGGCTGAATTTCTCGCCTAAAAAGTTGATCAAACCGAATTTACCTAACTCTTTCAGTTCCTCAACTTTGGGGTTTACTTCTTGTTCCATATATTATTTTTTGGTAATGAGCGATGAACGATGGGCTATGAACTATAACTCACAACACATTGCTCATTGCTCACGGCTCATTGCTCACGGCTCTTAAACATCAAAATGTGAGGAGATGGAAGTTTTCTCCATGACGCTGCGAATGACTTCGGCCATCAGTTTGGCGACGGAAACCACCTCGATGGATTCGGAGGGGCGTTTGAGTGGAATAGTGTCGGTGATGATCAGCTTCTCGATGGCGGAGTTCTCCACATTGTCCATGCCGCTGCCGGAGAGCAGTCCGTGGGCGCACATGGCGAGCACACGTTTGGCACCAGCCTCTTTGCAGCGTGCGGCTGCTTTGCAGAGGGTGCCACCTGTGTCAATAATATCATCCACAATGATAACATTCTTATCTTTCACATCTCCAATGATTTGCAGGTCGGCCACCACATTCTGTTTGGCTCTCTGTTTGTAGCCGATAGCCAAGTCGCATTTCAGGGCCTTGGCGTAGGTGGAAGCTCTCTTAGTACCACCGGTGTCGGGGGAAACGATGCAGAGGTTATCCAATTCCAAGCTCTTGATGTAAGGCAGGAACACGTTGGAAGAGAAAAGGTGATCCACAGGAATTTCGAAAAAGCCTTGAATCTGGTCAGCATGCAGGTCCATAGTGATGACACGGTCCACGCCGGCTGCGGTCAGCAGGTTGCTCATCAACTTGGCACCGATGGAAGTTCTGGGTTTGTCCTTGCGGTCCTGACGGGCATAGCCGAAATACGGCATCACGGCGATGATCTTGTAAGCTGAGGCTCGCTTGGCGGCGTCAATCAGCAGCAACAGCTCCATGATGTTCTCGGCGGGAGCGAAGGTGGGCTGAATGATGAAGACATGTTTCCCACGGATGGTTTCGTTGTAATACACTTGGATTTCGCCATCCTTAAAGTGCGGAATATCAACGGATAACAATTGCATGCCCAAATGCTCGGCAATGCGTTCGGCTAATGCTCGGTTGGCTCCGCCGGAAACTAATGCTACATCTGAATTCATAAAAGATTGATTTTTAAAGGGTTGGTTTTTTTGTTGTGATGTGGCAAATTTAACCTTTTTTTTTAATCATACGGCACAATTTTTGTATTTTTGCATCGTTATTCAGCTTGAAATAAGGAATAGATTTATGAAACAGCTTTTGATATCCTTCAAGATATTTGTAACTATCTTATTCACATTGTGTTGTGCTTCTTTGTGGGCACAGGTTTCCTGCACCGCCAAGGCTCCTTCCGAGGTTGGAGTGGGGCAGGCTTTTCGCTATCAGGTGGTCCTGAATGAGAAACCTTCGAAGATTGTCAGCACCGGTTTCAGCAATTTTGATGTGCTGAATGGCCCCAGCCAGGGCTCATCGTCTTCTATCAGCATTGTGAATGGACAGATGACCCAGTCGTCATCTTACACTTATACCTATACTTTGGCTGCCAAGAAAGAGGGTCAGTTCTCGATTCCGGGAATGGTATTTGTGGTCAATGGCAACCAGGTGAAGTCGAATGCCGTGACCATCAATGTGGTAGAAGGTGGTGGTAATGGCGGTGGCGCGGCTGGCGGTGGTAACGGAAGAGGACAGTCTCAGCAGCGTGCCCAGCAGTCTCAAGGCTTTGACAAGCGTGATGTCTTTGTGAAAGCCTATTGTTCCAACAACAATCCTTACGTGGGCGAGCAGGTTATCATAACCCATAAGTTGTATGTCGGCCCCAGTGTCAACGGTGGTTACCAGGTGACTTCGGTCAATGCGCCCACCCAAAGCGGTCTTTGGTCTTATACCTTGGGAAATCCTGATGCGGAGCCGCCTCGTTCCACTGAAGTTATTGATGGAAAGAAATTTACGGTGTTTGAGGTGCGTCGTACAGCCGTCTTTCCGCAGAAATCCGGAAAGATTACGGTGACACCTTTTGAAATCGGTTTCATGGCCCGCGTTATCTATACGCAGCAGAGCAATGATCCTTTCGACATGTTTTTCGGAGGCCGCCAGTATGCACAGGATTATGAGCTGGATTTGAAATCCAACAGCGTGGTGCTGAATTGCAAAGCTTTGCCTGAAAGTGGCAAACCTGAGGACTTCAGCGGATTGGCGGGTAACTTTACCATGACTTCCAACCTGAGCCGTAACGAGTTGAAAACCAATGATGCGGCTAATCTGACCATCACCATCAGCGGTACGGGCAATTTGCAGCATGTGGAGGCTCCTATCATTGAATTCCCGTCAGATTTTGATGTCACCGACCCGAAAATCACCGACAATATCAACACTCGTGGCAATACCGTGACGGGTAGTCGTACTTTCGAATACATTATTATTCCGCGCGAAGCGGGTGATTTTACCATTCCGGCCGCCTCTTTTTCTTATTTCGATTTGAAATCGCACAGCTATAAAAGCTTGAGCAGCGATTCCTATAAGATGAAGGTGGAAAAAGGTAAAGGCGGTGGTGTAACTACTTCATCTTCAAATCAGAAAGATATTAAGTTCTTGTCAAAAGACATTCGTTTCATCAAAACCAATGGCAATGCTTTCCATCCGAAACGGAGCGAGTTCTTTGGCTCGTCGTGGTTCTATGTGGGCATGATTCTGCCGTTGCTGCTGCTGATCATCTTTATTATTGTATGGCGGAAAACCATGGAAACCAAGCAGAATGTCACTTTGATGAAAGACAAACGTGCCAACAAGGTGGCCCGCAAGCGTCTGAAAAAAGCTGGTCAGCTGTTGAATGCCGGACAGAAAGAGGCGTTTTATGTGGAGATTTCACAGGTGCTGTGGGGCTATATGAGCGACAAATTCCATATTCCGTTGTCACAGTTGTCAATGGATACCGTGGAGGAGAAACTGAAGGAGAAACAGGTGGATGAGGAATCGGTGAAGGAGTTCCTGGAAACGCTGAACCAGTGCGAGTTCGCGCGTTTCGCTCCCGGTGACAGCTCGCAGATGATGAACGAGATGTACCAGCGGGCACATGATTTTATGACCAAAATCGAACGTAGATAATAAAAGATTGATTATGAGAAAGATAGTTGCTATTATTGCGATTTTTTCGATTGCCATCTCTGCTTTCGCATCGGCAGATGATTCCTTGATGCAGCAGGGAAACACCGCTTACCAGAATGGCGATTATGAACTGGCGATAGACTGTTATCAGGAGATTGTCAGCCATGGGAATGAAGGTGCCATTTTGTACTATAATTTGGGAAATGCCTATTTCAAGGCCAAGCAAACGCCGGAGGCTTTGTTATGGTACGAGCGGGCTTTGCGCCTCGACCCTTCCAACGAGGATATCAAGCACAATATCGCTTACGCTAACTTGCAGATTACCGACAAGATAGAGGTGCTGCCAGAACTGTTTATCGTGCGTTGGTGGAATGGTTTGTCCCAAAGCATGACCGCTACCGCATGGGCTGTGATGGCTGTGGTTTTCGGGGCTGTTTTTGCCCTTTCGATTGCGCTGATGATTGTCTCCCGCCGCCGCTGGCTCAGTGTGACTTCCGTTGTGTTAGCGCTGATTTCATTGATTATTGCCATTTTCTCCTTGATTTTCGCCTCCAAAGAGTCCAAGCGTTATATCCAGCAACCAGAAGCCATTGTGATGCAGTCGGTGGTGAATGCCAAGGGTACGCCCAACGAGACGGGCACCAGCTTGTTTGTGATTCACGAAGGCTTGAAGGTGGCCGTTACCGACCGTGTGGGCACCTGGGTGGAGATCAAGTTGCCCAACGGCGAAAAGGGCTGGGTGGAAGATGCTTCAATAGAAATCATCTAATGAAAAAACGCACGAACCTGAGGAACGTGCGCTTTTCAAAAATGTCAAATTACAATAAGGTTCCGATTATAAATACGATTATAAATAGATGTCGCGTTCGCCCTCATCGATCTTGGCCACATTGGTCTCGATGGTCTTTTTGAGGGTTGGTTTCTCCACGCCGGCGATGAGTTCTTTCATCAGCTTGTAGCCTTTTTCTTTGGTCTCAGGAGAAGCGAAATCGTTGAGGTATTCGCGGAAGGTGAAGAGGGCGTTGGGCATGCAGAACTCCTTGATCAAGCCGGGTTTGGCAAGGTCCATGAAGTCGTGGCCGACACGTCCCTTGCGGTAGCATCCGGTGCAGAACGAGGGGATATAGCCTGAATCAATCATACCAGAAACTACTTCGTCCAAGGTTCTGTGGTCGCCCAGCTGGAACTGGCTGCCGGTGTGTTCCTCTTCGGAGGCGTAAGCGCCGGGGTTGGTTCTCGAACCGGCGGAAATCTGGCTGATACCGTAGTTGAACAGCTCGGTTCTCATATCATCGTTCTCTCTGGTACTCAGGATGATACCGGTGTAAGGCAGGGCGATACGGATGATGGCGATGATTTTCTTGAAGTCGTCGTCGCTGACTTTGTGCGGGATATTGTCAGGAAGCGGAGCACCTTCGGCGGGTTCGATACGCGGGAAGCTGATAGTGTGCGGGCCACAGCCGAAAGCCTCTTCCAAATGGTGGGCATGTTCCATCAGGGCCAGGATTTCGAAGCGGTAGTCGGCCAAACCGAACAGCACGCCCAAACCCACATCGTCGATGCCGCCTTCCATAGCGCGATCCATCACCAACAGACGGTTCTCGTAGTCGGCCTTGGGAGAGCCAGCAGGATGGTATTCCTTATACAAAATGGGGTCGTAGGTCTCCTGGAAGCACACGTAGGTTCCGATTTTCTCCGCTTTCAGTCTGCGGAAATCCTCTACGGACATGGGTGCCAGCTCCACATTGATACGGCGCACGTACTGACCGTTTTCTCTCACGGCGTAGGTGGTTCTGATAGCCTCGCAGATGTAGTTGATGTCGTTGGCGGGAGTTTCGCCGCAGATCAGCAGGATACGTTTGTGCCCGTCACGCAGCAGGGTCTTCACCTCGGTGGCGATTTCGTCCATGTTCAGGATTTTGCGCTTGATGAGGTGGTTGTCGCGGCGGAAGCTGCAGTACACGCAGTTGTTGACGCACTTGTTACCCGTGTAAACAGGGGCGAAGAGCACCAGACGCTTGCCGTAGATGTCCTGTTTCACTTTCTTGGCGGTCTCCATAATCTCGTAAATCTGGTCATGGTCTTTCACTCTCAATAAGGCGGCAACATCTTCCAGACCAAGGCCTTTCAGTTCCAATGCCTTGTTCAGAATCTGCTGAAGTTCAGCCTCTGTAGGCGCTGCTCCTTCAATCAAACCATACAGTTTTTCCCTGTCGATGAAGTTTTTGAATTTCTTTGATGCATCCATGTCTTTTTATGTTTAGTTATTCGTATATGTTGTTTCCCTTTTATGTGTCGTGCCTTCGGCACTTTGGGGAGGGGGTGTTTTTGTTTTCCCCCACACTTACGTGCGGGGTTATTGAGATATCGTGCCTTCGGCACTTTATCGTCTCCGCACTTGTGACAACTTCTTCTCTCACCTTCACACCCTCATGCATTCACACCTTCTCACCTTCACACCTTCTCACCCCCATACCTTCACACCTTCTCATCCTCTCACCATTAATCTTCTCATCCCTAATCCCTAACACCTATCCCCTGACTCCTGGCCTTCGCCAGCATCGACTTCACCTCCACGCCTTGCAAACGCCCCAGTTTGCCGGTGAGGCTGCTGAGTTCGTCGGTGGTGCCTTCGATAATCAAAGTGATGATGTTGAAGCCGTGTTGGTGCATGGGTACGCCTTGTCGGGCGATAATCATAGCGCCAAAATCGGATAAAATCCGGTTCACTTCGGGTACAACGCTGGTGTCTGAAATCAGGATACTGACAGTTCCTATTCTCTTTTCCATTAGTAACTTCCTTTGGATTAGATGTTTATTGATAAGTCCGCTTGCTTCGAAGAAGATAAATCCGCTTCTCAGTTTTGCGATGCAAAGATACAATTTTTTTTCCGATACTTTTTTCTTGATAAAAAAGTATCCAAAAAATCAAGCCGACGGTAAGTGCAGCCGCACAAGCCCGTACCCCCCAACCGTCGGCATTGCTCACGCACGCATCATCAGGGCATGATGCTTACCTTTATATCCTGTAGGGACGCGATTTATCGCGTCCGTTCCGTGTGTCGGCATTCCCTCTGCACAGCCGTCAATGGGCTGATGTCGCCATGAGGTAATCTATCCACAACAACTCCGTGNNAAGCCGACGGTAAGTGCAGCCGCACAAGCCTGCTCACCCCAACCGTCTGCCTCGCCCACGCACGTATCTCCATCGCTCAACACTAGGCTTTGTTTCTCGTGTGGTGCCAATATTTGCAGGCTGAAATCCTGCAATCAGCTAGCCCAGGGCAACGCCCCGGGGAAATGATTGCGCACAACATTCGCTCTGGAGAAATGGGGATGTATATGTCACAGAACCCCGTCAGGGGTTCCAGATCATAGCCTGGGGCAAGGTGCGAGGAACGAGCACCGCAACCTTTATCACTCGCTTTCACTTATTTACAAATTTCATGCGGTAGCCGTGGCTCATCACCTCCCCTTCACCACCTTATACCTTCCGCTTGCAAAGGACGGTGGCGGTATGAATGCATGGGAGAAAGGGGATAATGATATAGAAATATTTTACTGGCCCCTTACAATCTGGAGCATTTCAGCAGGAGTGACCACTTTGCTTACAGGTGGGAAATGGCGTGTATTTCCGGTGATAAGGTATGCTTCATCAATAGATAGAGCTACCTCATAAAACACAATATCGTCTTCATCAGGAAAACTCCATCCTGCAGGTGTTCTGTCAGTGGCAATGCCGCTTTGTATAGCAGCAAGCACTGCATCAATTCGGGCTTGTGAGAATGCAAACTTGGCACGGCCTAGCACCTCATTGTATTCGCACAGGATTTCTTCATTGTATAGCGGAATAATAACTTTATCAAGGATTAGATCAACTACTGCTACAGTTGGTGACTCTGAGTTATGAGAAAGGAGGGCTGAGACCAAGACATTGGTGTCGAAGACGGCGTAGTATTGCTTCATAATCGTAATATCTACTGATTTTTTCGTGCGAGACGTGCTTGACGTATCTCCTCGTTGATTTCTTCGAGTGTCATTTCAGAGTTGCCATTGGCTTCGCTCTGCAAACGCATTTCCTCAATGGCGTTGCGGGCTTGGACGAAAATCTCCTTATCCTCCTCCTTAGTGCTTTCGATAAGACGATCGGCAAGCCAGCGGCGGTCAGATGTAGAGAGGGACAAGCCTTGCAGGTAATTCCATAAATTGCTCATCGCACTGCTGCTGTATGTTGTAGCATTCATGACTTTCTTTTTTTTTTACTTTGCGATGCAAATATACAATTTTTTTTTGAATGAGGAAATCTCATCATATCCCCTTCACCACTTTCCGCTCGCAAATGCTGGAGAGGGGATGAAGGCGGAAGACACGGATTCTGGCAGAGAAGTTTGACAGGGCGAGGGGGAAATTGGCGGTAGTTTGCTGAAAGTTACTTTACCGTCACTACCCATTCCAGACTGCGACTTTTCTATAAAATTCCTAGGACAATCACCATCTATTCCGAAATGTGCCTTTCCTTGTGGGAAATAATGATCTGTTTTTCTTTCTCGTGATCATATTGGTAATGCGAGTCTGAAACACGGCTTAAAACACCTTTTTTAAAGTAGTAAACCGTTTTTTCCCCTTCTCCATAGCTATGATAACGGTCCAAGATTAATGCTTGTTCATTGCGTTGAAAATACACATTTGCTCTACAGGGACCCTCTGCCAATTCATCAAATGGTTCCCCTGAAAATTGGGAAACAGAATGTCCTTGTATTTGCCACACATAAATAGGGTAACAATCCAACAGATTACCTTTTTCACCTTCGTGAGCACTCAGGCTTAAGTCACCATAGGTGATAAGTTCCATTTTCCCATCATAATTCACATCCGCGAAATTAAGGAGCACATTGCCTGTAAAAGGAGCGTCAGACGAAGGTTCTTTATAATCCAAGGTGATGGTTTTACCCAGACAATGCTCATAATCAGGTATTACGCCCACATCATCAATGCAAAGTCGATGGCGAAAGACAATGGTGTCATTTTTCTTTACCAGTGTATAAACGGCATCGCCATGGCAACTTTTCAGAAAACTGTCGGGTAACCATTGTACCGTTACCGCATAACCGTTTATCAACTGGTTATAACAAATGGTAAGTTTATCCTTTTGTGTCTGCAAATATGCATAATGTTGCGATGTAGAACATTCAAAGGCAGAAAAAAGTAGAAAGAAAGTGAATAATCTTATTAAATTTTTGTGATCTAACAACATACAGTTTTGTTTTTTATTATTTCTCCACCTTCACCACTTTCTTCTCACTAATGCCATTGGTGGAATATACACGGATTGTATAGAGGGCATTAGGGAGATGGCTTAGGTTGAGGGTGTTTGCGTTTTGTGACATCATAGTGCATCCCATTCTTTAGACCATGTTTGATGAGGCCAGGAGGTGGTGGGGAATTGTCGGTAGTTTGCTGAAAATCCCCTTTATTGAAGCGGGATGATACTTCGGTCGTCGAGGGTAAAGTCTGGCATTTCCATGCCTACTGGCGCACCGATGTATGTCGGATCGCAGATGACATATTTCTTGCCTTTGTGCTGAACGTATTCCCCTTTTACTTCTGTGGGGAAATGCACGGCGGCGGCCACATGTCCGGGATAGTCAATTAATACTACGTCCAAATGCAGCAAGTGACGCACCAAAAATGAGAAAAGCACACTGCGGTCTTCACAATCATTATAAGGGTAATAGTAGTTTTCCTCACAGAAAAACGGCTTCTCGAATCCGAACTGCTCGTCATCGGTGGCGTAATCAAAACCGTATTGTAGGTATGCCAGCAAAAACGACACGGCATCGTATGTGGATTGTGTCTTTAGGTAAGGCCTAAAGGCTTGCTCTATCGATTCACAGAACAATTTGCTGGGAGTGGCATTGGCATACACACTCATGTCCACCTGCGGATAAGTCTTGAACAACTCTATCATGCTTAGGTTGATATGAATTTCTTTTTCAGCGTTTGTGGTTTCCATGCTTTTCAAAGGCCGCGGCAGGTTCATATCCAAACTGTGAGTGCTTTCGGGAAATGGAATATCGTAAGTTCTGAATGCCATAGAGCCCTTGATGTGATTGTAATATGGATCAAGTTCGAAAATGTAATAGCGTTTGCCAGCAATATCCACAAATGAAATGCCATACAACTGTTGTTCCACTGCTATCAGGCAGAACAGGTGTGTCTGGGCAAAGCCTACTTTGGCTTCCATTCCGAGTTGGTTGAGTAGAAAAACCGTCATCACAACTTGTTCGTTGTATTGGTGGTCGTAGGTTTGTTGGGTCATACGAAGCACCAACTGGTAAACAGCCCAGTCGTTGAAAGCTTGCTGTTGGCGAGCAATACAGCAGCGTTGCAGCATCTCTTCATAGTCGCATTCCGATAGTTGTACCCAGAAGTCGGAGACGTTATCAACGGTAATCCCTTTCAACCTACTTGGAAACGGTTTTTTGATTAGATGAACATTCTCTCCGAAAAGATTGAAATCAAGGAAATTAAATTGATCTGCAGGAAGGCTTGAAGGCTCGTTTTCCACTAGTTTATCAGGAGACTCATGCGGAGGCTGTTGTGGCTTCACCACTGGCAGTTTGGGCACGTCTTCTTTTTTGATTTCAGGCAGTTTGTCCGGTTTCGGTTTTGGATCTCTCACCATCGGTTGCTCGCCGGTAAAAGCCTTCATATTGGCTACCATTGCCTCCGCAAACTGTTTGTTGATGCTATCGACAAAATTATTGAATTGCTGTTGGCTTTGATTCACAAACGTATTAAACTCCTCTTCGAAATTCTGTGCCTGTGCCGAAGTCATCCACCCCAAACAAACAATGACCAGTAATCCTAAAATCCTTTTCATATTACAGTATTAAAAGTGCAAATTCCCCACTCCCAAAGAATCTGCACTTCACATTTTAGAAATTATTCTTTTTTGAATTTTGGACTTTGAATATTAAATTCACAATACTTACTCGCAACTATTCTGCTACTTCATCATACTTCGGCATATCCTTCGCCACTTGTTCTGTCAACTTGTCCATACCTAACAGTTTCTCTAATTGTGCCTTATTGATGTCCGAATCTTTCTTAAGTTCGTCCAAAATCACCTCACGGGCAATGGCGATAGCGGCTTTCATGTCATAGAGCATGGTTGTTCTCACACGATAGTTTCCATTGCTCAGTTCCTGATAAATTTCCATGGTTTTGAAGGTGCGACCAAGTTTCTGTGAGA
>LXOW01102912.1_pt1 | contig 26339 bp, 24 predicted proteins | sample 1368591 | NCBI WGS metagenome assembly LXOW01 (sample SAMN04884650, study PRJNA319009) | bovine gut metagenome | isolation source: Cow rumen | host: Bos taurus | place: Italy: Legnaro (PD) | collected 2014-07-09
GGCATGCACCTCGAGATAGCCGATTCCCGCTTTTCCGATGTGGCCATCACTTCCTACAAGCCTGAGAGCGACTGGACCTTCGAGCTGGGTGCGCACTTCACGCCTGTTGACGGACTGAAGATCGATGTGGATGCCTTTCATATCCAATGCTTTGACCAGCAGGTGACTATCTTCCCGAACGGCAAGACGACCGGCCGTATGATGGCCAATGCGGCGCGTTCGCGCGTGTGGGGCGTCGAGGCGGCTCTGCACTACCGCTGGCAGCAGGGCGACTGGCAGGGGCTGTTGGATGCGTCTTATGGCTTTACCGATGCGCGGTTCATCAACTTCAACGACGGCATGGCGGATTACTCGGGTAACTTTATCCCCTACGCGCCCAAGCACACGGCGCACGCACTGGCGCAAGCCGGTTACCGCGTAGGGCGCAAGTGGCTGCAGTCGGTATCCCTCTCGGCACGCGTCAATGTCACAGGACCGATATTCTGGAACGAGCAGAACGACTGCATGCAGGCTCCTTATGCGCTCATGGGCGCCAATCTGACGCTGGAGTGGAAATATGCGCAACTCGAACTGTGGGGACGCAACCTGACCGACACGCCCTACAATGTGTTCTACTTCCGCTCGATGGGCAACGATTTTCTGCAACGCGGCAAACCGCGCGAACTCGGCGCAACCCTACGATTTGAAATTTAAAACTATATCTATGAACAAATTCACTTTTCACCTTTCCATCCTATTCGCTTTCGCGCTTCTGTTCTCCTCGTGCCACATCGCCTCGGAAGAACCGGAGGTTAAAGAACAAGAAAATGCTTATGAGTCATACGGAGTACTGACTATCCCCTCATCGGGTTTCACCAAGGAGAATGTCCGCACCAAAGTGGTGCTGGTCAGTGACAAGCTTATGGATATATATATGTTTGATGTGAAATTTGCTGTACTGATGCCGGTGACAATTGATATGGTTATCAGTGGAGTGGGGTACACCAAAACAGCAGATGAGATACGTTTCAGTGGTGACGGTATTGTACCTACTGCCGGCAACAAGCCCTATGACAAATATATTGTCACCAATCTGGTCGGTCGCATAACGGCGGACTCCATCTGCCTTTCAAATAATTATGGCGATACACCGGCAATCTATTCAGGTTCACGTGAGAAGAGATGAAAAATAATAAATGCCCAAATGGTAAATGATTAAATGGTAAATGTTTCGGGAATAGTGATTGGCGCGTCGGTGTTTCTGATGATAGGGATGTTTCATCCCATTGTTATCAAGGCGGAATACTATTTCGGCGTGAAGTGTTGGCCGGTGTTTGCCGTTGTAGGCGCAGCCGCAATAGCAGGCTCACTGCTGGTGGAGAGTGTGATAGTCTCCGTCCTGTTGGGCGCATTTGCGTTTTCGTCGTTCTGGTCCATTCTGGAACTGTTTGAACAGAAGAAACGTGTGGAAAGAGGCTGGTTTCCGAAAAATCCTAAAAAAAAGTAACAAAAAATCCCGCATACTCTTGCAAATGTGGGATTTTTTTTGTACCTTTGCAGGTCTAAATGATAAACGAAATGGAACGTGAATTTATATTGATTAACATCATCGGTTTTGACAAACCGGGTGTGACCTCGGCGGTGACGGAAGTGCTGGGCAAGTACGGCGCGTATGTGCAGGACATCGGTCAGTCGAACCTGCACCACCAGCTGAACCTGAGTATCCTGATCCGTGTGGATGACCCGTCCACGAGCGGCGAGATGATCAAGGAGGTGCTGTTCTGCTGCTCACGACTGGAGATGATTGTCCGCTTCACGCCGCTGAGCGAGGAGGAGTACGCCGCCTGGGTGGGACGACAGGAGCAGGACCGCTATGTGGTGACGCTGCTGGCGCGTGAGATCAACGCACGGCACATAGCACGGGTGACCGCACTGCTGGCAGGCCGGCAACTGAACATCGACAACATATTGCGTCTGAGCGGACGTCCGAGTGCGGACACGCCGCCGGAGAAACGGCATTCGTGCATCGAGTTCTCATTGCGCGGCAATCTGGCCGACCGCGAGGCGCTGCAGAAGGAACTGATGGAAGTGTCGCGTGAAGAGGGCATAGACATCTCGTTCCAGCGTGATGACATGTACCGCCGCAACCGCAGGCTGATATGCGTGGATATGGACTCGACGTTCATCCAGACGGAGGTGATTGACGAACTGGCGGAGCGTGCCGGCGTAGGCGAACAGGTGAAAGCCATCACGCTGTCGGCGATGCGCGGAGAGATAGATTTCAAGGAGAGTTTCACGCGTCGCGTGGCGCTGCTGAAAGGTCTGGATGTCAGCGCCAAGCAGGACATAATCGACCACCTGCCCATCACCGAGGGTGCCGACCGCCTGTTCGGCGTGCTGAAGAAGTGCGGGTTCAAGATAGCCATCCTGTCCGGCGGATTCACATTCGTGGGCAAGTATCTGCAGCAGCGCTTCGGTGTGGACTACGTCTATGCCAACGAACTGGAGGAGCAGGACGGCAAGTTCACCGGCCGCTATATAGGCGACGTGGTGGATGCCAAACGCAAAGCCGAGCTGCTGGAACTGATTGCGCAGGTGGAGCATATCGACCTGGCGCAGGTGATAGCCGTAGGCGACGGTGCCAACGACCTGAACATGCTCGGCAAGGCCGGTCTGGGCATAGCCTTCCACGCCAAACCCAAAGTGCAGGCGAGTGCCCAGCAGGCTATCTCGACGGTAGGTCTGGACGGCATTCTGTACTTCCTGGGATTCAAGGACGCCTTCCTGAAATAACGGCAACAGTATAATCTCAAAACCGTGCTACTATGAAAACACGATTGCTGATCCTGTCGGCTCTGTTGGCCGCAGTTTTGCCGGTGGTGGCAAGTACCCTGTTTCCGTCGCGTACGGACTTCCGCGACGAGCAGATATACTTCGTGATCACTACGCGCTTCTACGACGGTGACCCGACGAACAACACCCAGTGCTGGGACAACCAGTCGAAGAACGCCGGTGACCCGGCCTGGCGAGGCGACTTCAAGGGACTGATAGACAAGCTCGATTATATCAAGGCACTGGGCTTCACCGCCATATGGGTCACTCCTATTGTGGAGAACGCGTCCGGCTATGACTATCACGGCTATCACGCCTCGAACTTCTCGAAGGTTGACCACCGTTACGAGTCGGAGGACGTAAGTTTTCAGACGCTCATCGACGAGGCACACAGCCGCGGGATGAAGATTATCCTGGACATCGTGCTCAACCACACGGGCAACTTCGGAGAAGCCACTCTCTGTCCGCTCTTTGAGCGCAACCGGGATGCCGACCAGAGCCGTCTGGACGAGTGCCTGACACCGCTCACGCAATCGGCAGGCGGTTTGCTGCCCGACAACTACCTGCAGCTGGACGGCGGACGGCAGTACGCCGCGCGGTTGTCGAAGATGAAGAACTCGTCGGACGAGAACGGACAGAAGAAGAACTACGACAGCCACAACTACTGGCACCACTATGCCAACTTCAACTGGGACGAACCCAACCGCTGGTTTGCGCAGATAGCCGGTGACTGCGTGGACCTGAATACCGAGAACCCGGCGGTGTATAACTACCTTATCCAGTGCTACACGACCTTCATCCGGATGGGTGTGGACGGTTTTCGTATCGACACCGGCGGGNNACACCGGCGGGCATATCCCCCGTCTGGCGTTCAACAATGCGTTCATCCCGGCTTTTGTGGCAGCCGGTGAAGATGCGAAAGACAAACGCGGCGGCACACCGTTCTACATGTTCGCCGAGGTGTGTGCGCGATACAGCGAGATACTCTACCGCGGCCAGGCATGCCTGAGCCCGTTCTACTACACCTGGGCGGAAAGCCGCAACTACAACTGGGACGCTGATGCAACGTCGTGGGACAATATAGTGGAGATGGAAGGTTCGGTATGCACCTCGCACACCAACTGGACGTCATGCTGGCAGCAGGGTCAGGACGACGGCGGCGGACTGAGCACGCAGCCTACCTCGCAGAACGCGCTGCTGAGCGGCAACGACTACCATACGCCCGACTACAGCAAGGCTTCCGGACTGCATGTGATCGATTTTCCCGAGCACTGGAACTTCTCCAGCGCATCCGGCGCGTGGAATGTAGCCAAGCCCAGTAACGACAAGTACTACAACGACGCGACGTGGAACGTCGTATATGTCGATTCGCACGATTATGCGCCCGACGAGGTGCAGTTCAACCGCTTCTCCAAGCCGCAGAGCACATGGGCGGAGAACCTCAGCCTGATGTTCACGCACCGAGGCATCCCATGTCTGTTCTACGGGTCGGAGGTGGAGTTCCAGAAAGGCAAGCGTATAGACGACGGCACGAACATCGCGCTCAAGGAGAGCGGCCGTGCGTATTTCGGCGGATACATCAAGGGTGATATACAGACCACGGATTTTGCAGAGTACAGTTCCGCCACGGGCAACCTGGCCGCCACGCTCTCGCATCCGCTGGCGCAGCATATTCAGCGGCTGAGCAGAATACGCATGGCTGTTCCGGCACTACGCAAGGGTCAGTACTCGGTGGACGGCTGCTCGGGCTCGTTTGCCTTCAAGCGCCGCTATACGGATGACACGACGGACAGTTATGCACTGGTGTGCATCTCCGGCAACGCTACGTTCACGGGTATCCTGAACGGCGAATATACCGATTGCGTCACCGGTGACAAGCAGACGGTGACCAACGGCCAGCTGTCTGTCACGTGCAGCGGCAAGGGCAACCTGAGGGTGTATGTGCTGACCACCGACAAGACGCCTGCGCCCGGCAAGATTGGCGATGACGGCAAGTATATTTACGCCACCACGGCGAAGAGTATCCCTGAGCCGACATGGGACGGCACGGAGATGGAACTGACCGAGGATGAAGGCGGTGGCGGCACAACGCCTGTTGAGCCTGTTGCACCCTGCCTGACCGATGCCGACGAGCACGCTGTGTTCTTCAGCAAGTCGGCCGATTTCGGCGCAAGCATCAACTGCTATATCTGGCACAAATCAACGGGCTCAACCGTGCAGGTGTGCGGCTCGTGGCCGGGTATGAAAGCACAGGCGCTCGGCAACGGCAACTATAAGTTTGTCATCCCTGAGGGTGCTGGCGCGATAGACGACACCTGGCAGATCATCTGGAACGACGGCAGCGGCAACCAGACGCAAGACCTCGAGTACCGCGACCGTTATCTCTACTCCGGCGCCAACAAGGGCAGTATCCAGCCTGTATCGGAAGTAACGGTGATATGCGACCTGCCGATGGCTGTGCAGCAGCAGGGTAGTGCACCGGCAGCCGTCAAAGTCCTGCATGACGGAGACTTATACATCCTTCGTGACAACAAGGTCTATACCCTTACAGGCCAGATAGTACAGTAACACAGGAAAACAAGATTATAGAGGATGAATATGAGGTTATCATCCGGAACAACGGGAAGAATGACGTCACCGACAAAAAGTTATGGTAAGTAGCAGCAGTTTCTTGTGCCGGATAGTGCCGGCGGCTATCGTGCTCATCCTGCTCAACGGGTGCGGGGTGTCCGGCGGCAAGTCAAGAACGTATATTCCCGATGCCCCCGACTACACGGATGCCGCCATGTGGGTGACGGAGGATGCCGATACAGCCGGAACAGGCGCCGACATCTTCTACGTCGTATCCACCTGGGAGGCCGACTGGATGAAGGACAGCCTCGTATGCCATTACGCGGACGTGTGGAACGAACACCACCGTCAGCACATGGCTGTCGAGATGCGTCGTGCCGCTGCATATATGGCGCCGGGCAACCGCTTCTATGCGCCGTACTACCGCCACACTACCATTGACGGATGGGTGACCTGCAACGAGGATAGCATCCGCCGGCGGACACGCCTGTCGATGGGCGATGTGTGCAAGGCGTTTGACTGTTTTGTCGGGCAGCGTGACAACAGCAGACCGCTGGTCATCGCCGGTTTCAGTCAGGGAGGTATGGCGGTGGTCGAACTGTTGAAGCACATGAGCGATGAGACCTACAGCCGTCTGGCTGCAGCCTATGTCATGGGCTACAAGCTCACTCCCCAGGATACGCTCTGCCCCCATATCCGTCCGGCACAGGGTGAGACCGACACCGGCGTGACCGTCTGCTATAACACTGTCAAGGATGTGCGGTTCATCCAGCCCGTGATAGCGGCTACATGTGCCGGCATCAACCCTGTCAACTGGCGCACCGACGCCACACCGGCCACGCTCCATGACACCATTACCGTCGTCCTCGACGAACGGGCGCATGTGCTCGTGGTCAGCGGATACAGCGGCAGCGAGTATCATCCGTATCGCGGATTTATCAACGTGGGCGACATACACAGTTGCGAACCATGGCTATACAGCGACTGCATCCGGACGAACATGAAAAAACGTATATCAGCAATTCGTAAGCAATGAAAAGAACTCTTCTGCCTGTTATCATAGTCCTCCTCGTCTTCTGCGGCTGTGTGAACAACACAAGCAAATCAGCCGCGGACTATCTGACCTTGTGGAACGAATGTGAGGCGCTGGCCGCCTTGCAAGAGTATGTGGAGGATGTCACCGACCCGGGATCAGGCAACTTCATCCCCGTTTCCGACCGTGTGGCCACCTTCGACATGGACGGCACATTTCTGGTGGAACTCTGTCCGACGTATTTTGAGTATAATATGTTTGTGTACCGTGCGCTGGAAGACCCTGAGTATGCATACCGTGCTCCGGAGGATGTGAGGCAGGCGGCGCAGGCCATACGCGACTATGTGTGCAGCGGTACGCCCTTGCCCGACCATTTCGACCTCATACATGCCCGTGCTGCGGCGAAAGCCTATGCCGGTATGACCCTGGCGGAGTTCGACAACTATGTTGTTACCTACGCCCGGACACCGGCTGACGGATTTACGGGTATGACCTATGGCGCGAGTTTCTACCGGCCTATGCTGCAGGTGTTCGACTATCTTGCTGCTAACGGTTTCACCTGTTATGTCGTTTCGGGTTCTGACCGCGCCATCTGCCGCGCGCTGGTGCGTTCTGTGGGCATTGAGCCCGAACGCGTCATAGGCATGGATGTCCGGCTGTGTACAAGCAACCAGGGCGATGTGCCGGGAGTGGATTACACCATGGAGACCGACGAGGATGTTCACCGCACGGACGAACTGCTCATCAAGAACCTCAAGACGAACAAGGTGCTGCAGATCATGCAGGAGATAGGCCGTGTGCCTGTTCTGTCGTTCGGTAACAGCGGAGGTGATTGCGCGATGCATAACCTCTGTCTGACCAGCCCGTACAGGTCTGCGGCGTTCATGCTCATTGCCGATGACGAGGAGCGCGACCATGCCAACCGCGAGAAAGCACTCAACCTTGCCGGACAGTGGCGTCAGGCTGGCTATCACGTTATATCCATGCATGACGACTTCCGGACCATCTATGGCGAAGACGTGTGCAAAGCCCCATTTACAGGCAACAGATGATGTGCATCAATCAATAAAACTATGCAAGGCAATTTTACGTACTACAATCCCACCAAGCTCTATTTTGGTGAAGCGTCTTTGGACAAGCTCAAAGACGAGTTGGCGAACTTCGGTGAGCGCGTACTGCTCAACTACGGCAGCGGCAGCGTGAAGCGCAACGGCATATATGACCAGGTGGTAGCTGTCCTGCGCGAGGCCGGCAAGACCGTCATCGAGAACCCGGGTGTGATGAGCAACCCAACGCTGGAGAAGTTGCAGGAGGGTGTACGCATTGCTCGGGAAAACAGGGTGGACTGGATCCTGTCGCTCGGTGGCGGCAGCGTGTGCGACTACTCGAAAGGCGTGGCGGCGTCAGCGTATTTCGAGGGCGACTACTGGCAGTCGTTCTGGGTGGAAGGCAACCAGCCGCCCAAGGAGCAGCGTATTCTGCCAATCGGTTGTATCCTGACCATGGCGGGCACGGGCAGCGAGATGAACGGCGGTTCGGTCATCACCGATGCGGCTAACAGCAACAAACTCGGGCATGTGTTCGACAGCCGGCTGATGCCCAAGTTCGCCATCCTCAACCCGCGCTTCACGATGACCGTGCCTGTCGAGCAGATGAAAGCCGGCATCTACGACATCATGAACCACATCTTCGAGCAGTACTTCTCGGACTTCGACGACAACACCAGCGACTACCTGTCCGAAGGACTGATGCGCAGCCTGATTGTCTCCTCGCGTGCCGCTGTCAAGGATCCGCAGAACTACGAGGCGCGGTCGAACATCATGTGGACCGCCACCTGGGCGCTCAACACGCTCATCAAGTGCGGCAAGACGGAGGACTGGATGGTACACATGATAGGTCACTCTCTGGGTGCCTGGACGCACGCGCCTCACGGCTTCACCCTGGCGTCTGTCTCCATGGCGTACTACCGCCGTGCGATGGAGAAAGGTCTTCCTAAGTTCGTGCGCTTTGCTCAGAACGTCTGGGGCATCCGTCCGGAAGGCAAGTCTGACCGCGAGATAGCCGAAGCAGGTCTGGAGGCACTGAAGAACTGGATGCTGGAGATCGGTCTGCCGCTCACCATCACCGAGATAGGTGCCACGCCCGAGATGATTGACGACATCGTTTCCACCACCGTCATCTATCCCGCCGGCTACCTCGACCTCACCAGTGAGGATGTCAGACAGATACTCAAGGAGAGCCTGTGATTACTGACCCGCCACCCGTGGTCTCCCTATTAAACTGAAAAACCGAAACGTCTGAGTATGATCAAGTTCAATTCATTGCGTGCAAAGAGCAGTCTGGCCATCATTGTGACCGCTGCTGTGCTGGTCGAGATTACGAGCGGCATACAATACTACTTCGCCAAGGAGGGTATCCGCGCGGAGGTGCAGCACCGTGCCGAGAGCGAACTGCGGGCAAAGAGCCTGGAGATACGTAACGTGATGAATGTGGTAGAAGTGGCAGTGGAGAATATGGCGTGGGCGGTGGAGCTGCGTCTGTCGCAGCCCGACTCGATGTGGACGGTGACGCAGAAACTGCTGGCGGACAATGCATACATCGTGGGCAGTGCCGTGGCGTTCGAACCCTATTACTATCCCTGCAAGGGCAGGCAGTTCTCGCCCTACTCCTATAAGCACGACGGCACCATAACCAGCATACAATTAGGCACCGACCAGTACGACTACCACTCAATGGAGTGGTATACGGCACCGCTGGAGTCCGGACGCGGTCATTGGAGCGAACCGTACTTCGACGAAGGCGGCGGTGAGATGATGATGTCCACCTACAGTCTGCCTATACGCAATGCCTCAGGTAAGACAATAGCCATCTTCACGGCGGATGTGTCGCTCGACTGGCTGTCAGAAGTGGTCAATGCACGGCATATCTACCCGTCGTCCTACAACCTGCTGCTGTCCCGCATGGGGCAGATAATGGTTTGTCCGCAGGACAGCGTTGCCATGCGCACGAATATCGAGGAGGCGACAGCCGGCATGTCCGACACCACAGCCGACTACATCAACCGGCAGATGAAAGCCGGCAACAGCGGCCAGGCCACCGTGACCGACAACAACGGCGAAACCAACTACGTATTCTTCGGTCCGGTGGATGATGTCACAGGCTGGTCGATGGCTGTGGTATGCGCTGACAAGGAGATATACCGCAGCCTGCGAGGCACGCTGCTCAGCGTGTTCATCCTAATGCTGATAGGTATGTGCCTGCTGGGACTCATCATCTGGCGTACGGCACGCGGAGCGCACCGGCTGCAGCAGATCAACGCGCAGAAAGCCTCCATGGAGCGCGACCTGCAGGTGGCAAGCGGCATACAGATGGGTATGCTGCCCCGTAACTTCCCGTCCGAGCGCGATGACGTGCAGATATATGCCACACTGACCTCTGCCAAGGAGGTGGGCGGCGACCTGTTCGACTTCTGTTTCCGCGACGACAAGCTGTTCTTCTGCATCGGCGATGTATCCGGCAAGGGCATACCGGCATCGCTGTTCATGGCAGTGACCCGGTCGGTCTTCCGGACTGTGTCCGCCAAAGAGTGCCGGCCGGACGCTATCATGACCAGCCTCAACAACACGATTGCCGACATGAACGAGTCGCTCATGTTCGTCACCCTGTTCATCGGTGTGCTTGACCTGCCTACGGGTATGCTGCGCTACTGCAACGCCGGTCATGATGCACCTATGCTCGTGGGAGCGGGTGTGGGGACGCTGCCGTGCGATGCGAATATACCTGTAGGCGTCGATCCGGACTTCCGCTATACGCAGCAGGAAACTCCGGTATATACCGGCACCACTATCTTCCTCTACACCGACGGCCTGACCGAGGCGGAGAATACCGCCCACGAGCTCTTCTCGCTGCAGCGCGCCAAGCAGACGGCAGCAGACGCTCTCGCCATGCAGAAGCAGGAACCCAGGCAGCTCATATCCATCATGACGGATGCGGTGCACAACTTCGTCGGCGATGCGGAGCAGAGCGACGACCTGACGATGATGGCAATACAGTACCTCCGGCCGAATGCCAAGCCTGCGCAAGAATCAGAATAACCCTATAAACCATTTAAAATTCAATAAAGATGAAAAAGATTATTACCGTGCTATTGATGGGCGTGATTGCTCTGGGAGCAATGGCTCAGTCGCCTGTCTATCGTGTAGGAGACAAGTACATTATGGACGGCAATGTGATGAACAAACGTGAGTTCAAAGGCTTTCTCCAGAACAACAGTCCGGAGGCTTTTCAGTTGTTCAACAACGGTTACAAGCTCAGTGTAGCCGGCTGGAGCTGTTTCGGCGTAGGTCTGGCAGTGAATACGGTAGGAAGTGCCATGGTGAGACGTTATCTGCGTGGCAATGTCCAGAAAGACGCCGTGTATGATATAGGCGCAGCACTCACTTCGGCAGGCGCAAGTATTACCGTGGCAGGTATCACCTGTCTGGGTGTAGGCTACGCGCGTATGCATAAGGCTGCCACCCTGTACAATATTGAGAATGCCAACCGTCCTGACCTGAGATGGGTGTTCGGCGTTAACGGCAACGGAGAAATGTCTGTTGCTATGCAGTTCTGATGCCAAGCGGACTCCGGCTGTAAAGGTTCCGCCGAAAAGAACGAACCTGTATTCCCCAAAAGACCAGGGCTGTAACCGATTGAAGTTACAGTCCTGAGCGGTCCGATTTTTTTCGTATCTTTGCACGCAGAACGTGCAATAAACGATACACAAAACGGAATAAACCAAACAATTATCCATATGAACCCGAATGAGAAATTTGTAATCACAATCAATCGTGAGTTAGGCAGCGGTGGGCGTACTGTAGGCCGTAAACTGGCAGAGAAGTTAGGCGTTGCGTATTACGACAAAGCCGTCATCCATGCCTTGCAGGAGAGGTACAACCTGACAGCCGAGCAGATAGAGAAGCTCAAGGGCCAGGAGCAAAGCTGGTGGGCGGAGTTCAAGCGCAAGATGACGTTCTCGGACAATGAGTATGACCTCAATCAGACAGGCATAGAGACCGAGGATATTTTTCGTGCCGAGACCGAGATACTGAAAGCCATCGCCAAGGAGGAGTCCTGCGTCATAGCCGGCCGTAGCGGTTTCTACGTCTTCGGCGAGCATCCCAACCACCTGAGCATCTTCATTCAGGCCTCGATGTTCAGCCGCGTGGCACGTGTGGCGCGGGAGCAGAACATGTCGAAGGACAGGGCCCGCAAGACCATAGGGAAGATTGACCGGATGCGCGAGAACTACGTCAAGGAGTTCACGCACACCTCCCGCTACGACACGCGCAACTACCAGCTCGTGCTCTCGATGGACGGACTGACCGAGGATGCTGCAGTTGATGTGATACTGAACTATATCCGCAGTACGAGTAAGTAATTACAAAATTTTGCACGGCTTTAGCAGATCGTTCGAGGCTTTAGCCGAGATAAGAAATCCTGAAATCCTGAAATCCTTATGACCTGGATTATGATTATTCAGCTCCTTATCGTGTTAGGAGCATTATGGGTAGGTTCGCGTTACGGCAGTCTGGCACTGGGTGCCATCTCCGGCATCGGTCTGGCTATCCTCGTTTTCGGCTTCGGTATGAAGCCCGGTACACCTCCGACGGACGTCATCTACATCATCATCGCCGCCGTGACCTGCGCGGGTATCATGCAGGCTTCGGGTGGTATGGACTGGTTGATCCAGCTGGCTGAGAAGCTGCTGCGCAAGCATCCGGACCGCATCACGTTCCTCGCTCCGCTGACCACGTTCTTCCTGACGGTGCTGGTGGGCACGGGACACGTCGTTTATACGCTGATGCCCATCATCTGCGATATATCGCTCAAGAAAGGTATCCGTCCCGAACGTCCGTGCGGCGTGGCGTCCATCGCCTCGCAGGTGGGTATAACCTGTTCGCCGATTGCGGCTGCCGTGGTGGCGTTCGTGAGTATATCGAATGCCAACGGCTTTGACGTGACTATCCCGCAGGTGCTGATGATTACCATCCCGGCATGTGTGTGCGGTCTGATGGCGGCTGCGGCTGCGTCCTACAAACGCGGTCTGGATCTGGACAAGGACCCGGTGTTCCAAGCCAAGATAGCCGACCCCGAGCAGCGCGCGTATATCTACGGCAACACCGCCACGACGCTGGACAAGGAGATCCCGCAAAGCGCGAAGAACAGCGTGTTTATCTTCCTGGGGGCATTGGTCATCATCGTAATGTTCGCTATCTTCCCTCAACTGTTGCCTTCCTTTGAAGTGGTTAAAGCCATCAAGGGGGCCGGTGATATAACCCTTGCCAGTGGTGTGACTATTACTGCCAAAGAACTGGCTAAGGCCGGAGTGGTGGCTGAGGACTTTACCGAGATGGGCATGGTGACGCTGAAGATGAACCTCGTCATTCAGATTATCATGATTACCGCTGCGGCGCTGATGATTATCTTCTGCAAGGCCAGCCCGAAGAAAGCCGTTGCGGGTCCGGTATGGCAGTCGGGTATGGTGGCGGTTGTGGCTATCTACGGTATCGCGTGGATGGCGGACACCTATTTCGGCAATTACATGCCGCAGATACAGGAGATGCTCAAGGGTATAGTGACCGATTATCCGTGGGCGATTGCGCTGGTGTTCTTTGCCGTGTCGGTGCTGATCAACTCGCAGGGTGCAGTGGTGGTGGCGATGCTGCCGCTGGCGTACAGCCTGGGTATCCCGGGCGTGGTGCTGCTGGGTGTGCTGCCGTCGGTATACGGCTACTTCTTCATCCCCAACTATCCGTCGGACATCGCCACGGTCAACTTCGACCGCTCGGGTACGACCGTTATCGGCAAGTACCTGCTGAACCACTCGTTCATGATGCCGGGACTGATCTGTGTAACGGTGTCCACGGTTGTGGCGTACCTGCTGACGCTCTTATTCTTCTGACAAATGGCAACCAAGGACATCTATTTGGCCGGCGGCTGCTTCTGGGGTACGGAGCATTTCTTCAAGCAGATAGCCGGTGTGGTGAGCACCGAAACGGGCTTTGCCAACGGCCACACCGACAGCCCGACCTATGAGCAGGTCTATACCGACCAGACCGGCTATGCCGAGACAGTCAAGGTGGTCTATGACCCGCAGCAAGTCAGTCTGGAGTTTCTGCTGCGGATGTATTTCGTGGCGATTGACCCCACGAGCCTGAACAGACAAGGGCACGACGAGGGCACACGCTACCGCACGGGTGTCTATTACACCGATGCCTCCGACCGGCCGGTCATCGATGCCGTCTTTGCGGAAGAGCAGGCCAAGTGCGCACAACCGATAGTGGTGGAGCGCGAACCGCTACGGTGCTTCTATCCGGCGGACGAGTACCACCAGAACTATCTCGACAAGCATCCCGACGGCTACTGCCATCTGCCGCAGGCACTCTTCGCCTTTGCCCGGCAAGCGAATAGAAAATAATACGTCTGACAATAGGTAATCGGAAATGGTATCGCGGTTGAACATCAGTCCCCGGTCCTACGTTTTTACGGTCGTCACCCGCAAATCAAACTCAAAGACCAGCTTCGCCGGTAGGGTATAGCACCTCCGCTATTCTAACCAACCTGATAACGTAGGCCATCATCAAATATTCGCAAGAATATAAACGTTTGGACAAGTATGGAAGAACTGAAACAACGTATTTTAAAAGACGGTGTTGCGAAGAAAGCAGGCGGCATCGTGCGTGTCGGCAGTTTCTTGAACCACCAATTGGATCCGCAGCTGCTGATGCATTGCGCGGAAGAGTTTGCGCGATTGTTCGCCAATCAGGGTGTCAATAAGATTGTTACCATTGAGGCGTCGGGCATCGCACCGGCTATGATGATGGGGTATATCATGCATCTGCCGGTAGTGTTTGTCAAGAAGCAAGCACCCAAGACGATTGATGAGTTCTGGAAATCGTGGGTATGGTCTTTCACGCGGGGCGATGAGACTACCGTGTGTATCGACCGTGAGTACCTGACCGGCAAAGACCGCATCGTTTTCATCGACGATTTTCTTGCCGACGGTCATGCTTCGGGCAGTATTATCCACCTCTGCCGTCAGTCCGGTGCACAGATAGTGGGTATGGGCTTCCTGATAGAAAAAGGTTTTGCCAATGGCGGTCAGTTCCTGCGCGACCATGGTATCACCTACCATGCCCTGGCCACCATCAGGCGAATCAACGATGACAATACAATGGAAGTAGAATGAATCAATATAGTAAAATTATGATCGTTACAACCACGCCGACCATCGAAGGTCACACAATCAAAGAGTACAAAGGTCTCGTATCCGGAGAAGTTATCTTCGGAATGAATGTATTGAAGGATTTTGGTGCTTCGCTCCGCGATTTCTTTGGCGGACGCACCAACAGTTATGAACAAGCTATGCTCGAAGGACGCGAAACAGCCCAGAAAGAGATGATGCAGCGTGCGCAGAAGATGGGCGCCAATGCCATCGTCGGTGTCAGCTTTGGCTACGAAACGATGGGCAATGGCAATAGCATGATCATGGTTGCCATCTCCGGCACAGCCGTGGTGATTGACTAACCGCCTTTGCCGATAATCGGTCTCGGCATCAATACCCATGAAGATGAAAACGACGATAATCATTGTGAGCATCCTGGTGCTGCTGGTTGCGGCAGCTGTGGCTGTGCTGCATCATCCGGCGTTCGGCAGGCGCATGTCGGCTGAGCGCAAGGCGCGCATCGAGGCGTCGCCCAACTGGCGCGACGGCATGTTTCAGAACCAACAGCCCACGCCGCAGTTCACAGGTAACCGTAACTCGCTCAGAGCCCTGTGGACGATGCTCACGCGCCGTGACAGCAACCGTGTGCCCGTCGAGCCGCTGCCGGCGGTCAAGAGCGACCTGAAGAGCCTGCCTGCCGACCGCGACTGGTTTGTGTGGTTCGGGCATTCGTCGTATATGTTTCAGGTCGGAGGCAAGCGTTTTCTGGTTGACCCGCTGCTGAAGATGGAGTTCCCCGCATCGCTGATGCTCAAGCCGTTCAAGGGCACGGATATCTATTCGCCGGACGACCTGCCGGAGATTGACTGCCTGATTATCACGCATGAGCACTGGGACCATCTCGATTACGCCACCCTGCGTGACTTGCGTGGAAAGGTCCGCCACGCCGTCTGTTCGCTCGGTGTCGCCGAGTACCTCGAGTACTGGGGTTACGACAAGTCTATCATCTCCGAGTTGGACTGGTATGACACCTGCCAAATAGCAAAGGCCAACAGCCAATGGCCAATGGCTAACGGCCAAATCACCGCTCTCCCTTCCCGCCATTTCTCCAACCGCCTGCTGGGCGGCCGCGACCGGACCCTCTGGGCGGCGTTCATGGTGGAGGTCGGAGGCCGCAAGGTGTACATAGGCGGTGACGGCGGTTATGATGACCGTTTCCGTCAGGCGCGCGAACAGTTCGGGACTATCGACCTTGCTGTGATGGAGAACGGCCAGTACAACCCCAACTGGGCGTATATTCATATGCTGCCGCAGGACCTGGAGCAAGCCATCCTGGACATGCAGCCCGAGCAGGTCTTTACGGTGCATCACGACAAGTTCTCGCTCTCCACGCACGCCTGGTCCGAACCCGACAGCGTGGCACGCGCCATTGCCGACCGGAACGCCGTCAGACTGCTGGACCAACCTATAGGAACAATTATTTATTTTTGAATATGAAAAAGATTATTTTGGCACTCGTCAGTGCCGCAATTTTGATGCCTATGAACGCAAAGACATTAGTGGCGTACTTCTCCGCCACCGGTACCACCAAACTGGCTGCGGCCAAGCTTGCCGGACAGCACAAAGCCACCCTGTGGGAGATTGAGCCGGAAGAACGCTACACGGCCGCCGACCTCGACTGGCGCAACCCGCAGTCACGTTCGTCCCTGGAGATGAACGACCCCGAGGAGCGCCCGACCATCAAGCAGTGCACGAACGTGACGCCGTACGACACGGTGTATGTCGGTTTTCCCATCTGGTGGGGCATCTGTCCGCGTATCATCAACTCGTGGCTGGACAACAACGAGCCGCAACTGCAGGGCAAGACCCTCATTCCGTTTGCCACCAGCGGCTCAAGCGGCATCGAGGAGGCGGAAGCCTACCTCAAGAAAACCTATCCGTCGCTCAACTGGCAGAAAGGCCTCCTGCTGAACAGTAAATAAGCGTTTTGTGCACTCTAATACCCGGAAAGTATGATAGACGAAATTCTCTCTTTCAACCAATCGTTCGTGGCGCAGAAGGGCTACGAGAAGTATCTGACCAGCAAGTACCCCGACAAGAAACTCGCGGTGCTGTCCTGTATGGACACGCGTCTGACCGAACTGCTGCCGGCGGCATTGGGCCTGAAGAACGGCGATGCCAAGATCATCAAGAACGCCGGCGGACTGGTTATCTCCGCTTTCGACTCGGCTATGCGCAGCCTTATCGTGGCCATCTACGAACTGGGCGTGCAGGAGATAATGGTCGTTGCGCACAGCCATTGCGGCGCGTGCCACATGAGCTACAGCCATTTCCACCACGAGATGATTGCCCGTGGCGTGACCGACGAGACGCTGGACACTATCCGCAAGTGCGGCATCGACCTCAACCATTGGCTTGAGGGCTTCCACGACACCGAGGAATCTGTCCGCAAGACCGTTGAGACTATTCAGACCCATCCGCTGGTGCCGAAAGACATCATCGTCCGCGGGTTCATTATCGACTCCGAGACCGGTGCCTTGCAGGAGATTGCATAGATGACCCGCACCGCGCTCCGCTACGCTATCGAACGCCTGTCCGAACCGGAACGCCAACACTGGCTGGCCGCAAAACCCTCTTGAAATAATCGTGCCCTTTAGGGCTAAGAAATTCTAAATTTGAAATTTGAAATCCTAAATTTGAAATCCCAATGCCCCATCTTCGTAACATAGCCGGCTACGTGCTCGGCGGATTATTGTTCGTTTTGTTGCTGCCCGCCATTATGTGGCTGGCGTCCGGCAGACCTGATCTCGCGGTGCATATAGGCGCACTCCGTGCCTCGCTGACGGGCATCCTGATGCTTGGTGGTTTGAGCCTCAGCGTCTGGACGATCGTCTATATGAAGACCCGCGGCAAAGGCAACCCGATGGACGCCTTCGGCAAGGAGATTGGTCCGCGCACGCAGCACCTGATGACTGACGGTCCGTACCGCATCAACCGCAACCCCATGCTCACCGGCACGCTCACGTACCTGGCCTCGTTCTGCATCTGGTTCTGGTCATGGCAGTCTGTAGTAGTCTGGGCTGTCTTCTTCGCCATCATGTTCATCCAGGTTCTGACCGAAGAAAAGCGCCTCCGCAAGGACTTCGGCGACGAGTACGACGCCTATTGCAAACAAACAAGAAGATTTTAAAAACTACCTTGTCATGACGAAAGTAAGCCTTTCCCCTTCCAAATACGGAGTTCTCGTAGGGCTTACTCATATATGTTTCGCGAAAAAATGTAAATAATCTGATGTTTCTTGCTTAATTGCTTGCAAATGTCAAATATTTTTCGTATCTTTGCAGTCGCAAAGAGATAATCGAGACAAACCTATGACAACACTATCCGATAGTTCACGAGATTTCCAGATGGCAGACATGAAGTCATTCGACGAACCCATGCCCGCTATCGGAATCTTTTGGTACGATCCGAAAGAGCATGAATTCTTCGGGGTTTACAAGAAAGAACTGACGCCCAAGATGGTTGAAGAGGCGGCCGAAAAAGGTCTGCCGTTCATCAACTACCCGAGGTTGCACCGACAGATTTGGAAAGAGCAGTATTTCCGTGCCATCGCCCAACATAAACCGACAAAGTTCACCGGTGATTATACACAGATCCCCCGCGGGCGTGTGGCTTGGAATATTGACAAGTTCATTGTTCTTGTTGGCAAATGGGCGGAAGATATCCAGGACGAGCTGACTGTACTGATTAATCAGCATTTCGCCCTGCCCTACTTCGAATTTGTTTACGACGAGCATTGGGACTTAGGTCACGGCTGGTCAGGGGATTTATAGCACCTTCGCCGCAAGGTTAACCGCGGCACGTCGAGAGCCCGAGACGTAAAATAGGGTGACATAGAATAATTAAGCATTTGCTTTATTAAGGAGCCCTTCATTTCTCGACAATTTGAAACTTCATTCCGAAATAATGCGAATGTTCGCACGTGAGTGTGAACTTTCTGCATATATTGGATGAAGTGGGAGTCGAGACCCGAAAGACCCAATATAATAAAACGAAAGTTCGCACTTTTTGTATATTAATATATAATGGAGTAAGCCGAAAATCCGATAAAGAGTAGGCAGAAAATCAAACAATTTCTTATATGAAAAGAATCATTTATTTGTCAATTATTACTATTCTTTTGCTCTTAACAAACTGTAATAGTAATGAGCCAAACTGTAATAGTAATGAGCCTGTCGAAAGCATCGCCTTCGTGGGAGAGTACGAATTAACTATTACCGAAGAAGGTCCTTATATAAAAGGGACAAAAACTCCATTAAATGATTATAATCCTGTAAGAACAAGGCAATGGGAAAACAAAGGGTGGCTTCGTATAGTAAAAGAGGGTGAAAAATTATTCATATATACCCATGTGGGCGGGAAAATGGTAGAATATGATAATCCAACCGGATATGACTGGGCTTATCAGATTGAGGTAGAGAAGATAACAGGAAACAAACTTATTTTGAAACCTACAGTTGAAAGTGATATGATTCCACTTACGAGTCGCGATGGAACTATTCTCGGGCACGCAGATCGTTATTTTGTTTATGGTCCTATAGAAAAAGAGGGAGATAGAATTTATTGGGAAATGGAGTGGGATGATAATATGGGAACTTCAACTTCAGATAATGTGCAAGACATCCAGGATTATTCAATCTATTTACATATCGAAGGTGTTATAAAACAACCAGAGAATAAAGAAGAACCGAGTGTATTAGTTATTGATAACGGAGTTCTTCCCGGTAAATTCTCAGTAAGTTCTTCAAAACAAGTTCAGTTTTCGCAAGGCAACCTACAATATCAGGCAAGTACGAATACTTGGCGCTTCGCTGAGCATCAATATGATATAATCGGCGAAGATAATACATATATCAGCAGCAGTTATATAGGTTGGATAGATTTGTTCGGCTGGGGAACGGGCAATAATCCGATAAATGTAAGTACAGACAAAAGCGATTACACATATTTTATAGATTGGGGAACAAACAAGATTAGCAATGGAGCTAATAAAGCCAATGTTTGGCGCACTCTCACTAATGAAGAGTGGGGGTACTTATTCCATGAAAGGGGAAATGCGAAGGAGTTATTTGGTTTTGGAACTATTAATGGTATCGCAGGGCTAATCGTTCTTCCTGACACTTGGTCAACACCTGAAGGCTTGTATTTTAAGCCGACTCCCCTTGCATGGGATGTTAATTCTTATATTCCTTCCGTTACTGCCTATTGGGATGGTAATACCTGGCAAACCAAAACTGTAGGAGATAACTTTGATCTCAATATATATTCTTTAGATGAATGGTATAAAATGGAAACTGCCGGTGCTGTATTTTTACCAGCCGCTCATTATCGATTCGGTGTAGAATATGACAGATATGGCGGTGGTTCTACAGGAACCTATTGGTCGTCTAAACCGAAGGGAGATAACGCCTATGCGCTCCATTTTGAAGCAGGTCACCTATATCCGCAACTTGGCGCATATAGATTTGAGGGCGTCTCAGTTAGATTAGTGCGTTAACGTAATAAAAAAAACATTATTATTATTTGGTCATGTCAAAAAAATGTTGTACCTTTGCAACGTCAAATAATAATTGACACTTTTGGGCACATCCAAAAAGCTCTTTGAAGTAATTAAACCTGTAAGTGTGGAAATATTGTCCACCATAAAACTAATTTTATTAACTCTAAATTACAAAAGAATTATGAGAAATATCTTTGTTTTATCGGTTGCATTATTCAACATTTATAACAATTTCTATGTCGTTTATTCATTGATTGATAGCGGGTGGCAGTATGTATGTCTGGGTGGTGCAAAATCTGCGCATGCTATAGTTTAATTACAGAAAAGAGGGAATGTGAGTATATGCATACGCCACCCGCCATATAGGTTTCCTTCAATTAGGAAACCTTTTTTATTAAGCAACCTACACCAATGCTATCCAAAAAGCAGGCAGCAGAAGGGGTGCTTGCGTTCGTTATACAGGAGCAAATTTAATAATCAGATGTTTACGGGAAAGGCTTAATGAGATTGACCGCTATTATATTGAAAGGTGCTCAATACCTTATTCTTAACAATCATATACCTTTCAATAACGTTCCAAGAACCTGCCAAACAGCATATCTCGAGCCACTCTCGCGCCATGATTGAGAGGATCTGGGTATAACGACCAAATCTTAATATTCGTACGCTTTGTCCAATACCTGCCGCGTACGGGAGACATATGACTCGAATACGGGAGGATAGCGACTAAGAACGGAAGGGCATCAAAAAGTCAAAATCCTCATCCTCCGTGGAGACAAAACCTATACTCTCCAAGGTCAAGAGGTAAAATAACCCCTTTCGATCTATCGATAACCCGATAACTCGATCTATCGGAACTCCTGCCTGCTCCACCACCGAGCAGGCAGGTTCTTTCTTCGTCTGTTTCGTCCGAATCTAATTCGGACATCGGCTTAGCCGATATGCACTTCATTGGACACCCATAGTGCACCATTCTCGAGCTAACCCCGTATCCTACTGCACCATATATATACATAGTATATATCCTGTGATTTTGATTTCTGCAAAACATCCGCTATCGCTTTCCGCCACCAACCACCTCGCAATCCCTGTATTTATCGGGTTTGCATCGAGACATTATTAGGCTATTAACACGTGATTAACATGTGATTAACACGTGATTCGATGTGCAGGTGCCCAACTGCCCCGTATAACTGTATGATGGTATTGCGAAAAAAAATCCGGCGTTTGCTTGCAAATGTCAGATTTTTTTTGTACCTTTGTAGGTGAATTCATTTTTGCAAATCATCATAGCTTTATGCGAGTGGTATTACAACGATGCAGTCGTGCCGAGGTGCGCATCGGCGGGCAGGTGGCCGGTGAGATAGGGCAGGGGTTTATGCTGCTGGTGGGCGTGACGGAGGGTGACACCCAAGCGGAAGCCGACCTGCTGGCGAGGAAAGTGGCGCAGATGCGCGTGCTGGAGGATGCGGAGGGCAAGATGAACCTGGCGCTGAAGGATGTAGGCGGTGCCGTGCTGAGCATCTCGCAGTTCACGCTGTACGCCGACTGCAAGAAAGGCAACCGTCCGAGTTTCATCCGTGCAGCGCGTCCGGAACAGGCGGAGCCGCTGTACGACTACTTCAACAACGTTCTGCGCACGCAGTACGGCCTGCAGGTCGAGACCGGACGTTTCGGTGCGGACATGCAGGTGGACTTCATCAACGACGGTCCGGTGACCATCATCCTGGATACTGAACAGTTATAAACTCGGTTACCGGTTACGGGTTACCGGTTACCGGAGCCCTCCTCACCCATAACCCCATAACCGCCAAATCATACCTTCATGCTTCTGACCATCCTGACCATCCTGCGGCGAATAGCCGAGAGTTTTACGAACAACCTGATAACGGAGGACCGCTACAGGATGCTCCTTGACGGATTGCAGGTGACGCTGCTGATCACGTTCTGCGCCATCGTGTTAGGAACTCTGCTGGGCGGACTGGTGTGCTGGATGCGCATGAGCCGTCGCGCCTGGTTGCGGAATACGGCGAAGGTGTACATCGACCTGATGCGCGGGACGCCCGTGCTGGTGCTGCTGATGCTTATGTACTACGTGGTGATGGCGCCGCTGGAAGCTACGGGTATGGTAGTAGCTGTCGTGAGCTTTGCGATGAACATCTCTGCGTATATCGCCGAGACGCTTCGTTCGGGCATCGAGAGTATCGACAAAGGGCAGACCGAAGCCGGTTTGGCACTGGGATTCAAGCCGGTGCAGGTGTTCGTCCGTATCATCCTTCCGCAGGTGATACGTCAGATTATGCCGGTGTATCTGGGCGAAGTGATCAACCTGCTCAAGGGCACGAGTATCGTCGGATATATCGCCGTGATGGACATGACGCGTGCGTCAGACCTTATCCGCTCGCGCACGTTCGACGCGTTCTTCCCGCTTATCGCCACGGCCGCTATCTATTTTCTGATAGCGTGGCTTATCGGTTTGCTCCTGAACGGACTGTTGGAGCGCCGCCTTCTGCGCACAATAATCGTTGCCGCCTCGTTGGTGGTGTTAGGCCTTTTAGGAAGCCTGCCGTCGCAAATATCCCGTAACCCGTCACCCGTAACCGAGACCCCCTCCATCTTCCAATCCCTGAAAGGCAAACGCGTCGGCGTAGCGATGGGTAGCATACAGGATATAACGGTGACGCGCTATGCGCCCGATGCGGATATCCGGCGTTACTCCAGCCTGACAGACATGATCGGCGCCTTGCAGAGCGGGAAGATAGACATCATCTGCCAGGAGAATGTGACCGTCACGGTCAACAAAGAGATAGCGGCAGTGGTGGATACCATCGATGCCGGACTGCCGCCCAAGTCTGTCGCAGCCTGTTTCCAACTCGACAACACAGAACTGCAACAGGATTTCAACAGTTTCCTTCGGGAGATACGTGCGGACGGCACGTATCAGCAGATATGTGACCGTTGGCTGAAATGCGATGATGCGTCCGCCTTACCGGTGCCCCGGCTCACAGGCACAGGGAAGATAATAAAAGTGGCAACCTTCCCTATCTCTCCTCCTTTCAACTTCATCTGTTCGGGTGAACAGTCGGGTCTGGAGGCTGACTTGTTGGCGCACTGGGCTAACCGCCGCAACTACCGTCTGGAGTTCCTCATCATGGATTTCGCCTCACAGATTCCGGCGATACAAACCGGCAAGGCTGACATCGCTATGGGCTCGATTGCGGTTACGGAAGAGCGGCAGAAACAAGTGCTCTTCTCCGATGGCTACAATGCTGCACGTATCATGTTTTATACCCGAAAGGGCGAACTGGAACTTATAGGAATAAAAAAATAAAAATTACGAATTAAATGCGAAATAAATTGATTTATCTGCTGCTCGTTGCGTGCGTGCTATGGTCATGCAGCGACAATGCAGAGCATAGTCTGGTACTAGAAAGCGAGGCGGATCTGTCAGGTTTGCGTATCGCCACGCAGTCAGGCAGTTGCTACGACATCGAACTGTCGCCTCGCACGGACATCGAGTTGCAGCGATTCAACACGCTCTCCGATGCGATTCAGGCGTTGCGGCACGGCAATGCGGATGTGCTGCTCAACGACGAGATGGCCCTAAACGCCTATATATGCCGCGAACAAGGCATCAAGCCTATACTGCGCGGAGAAAAGGCGTATCCTACGTCGTTCATGTTCCAGAAGGATGACAAGGTGTTTCCCGAGGCGTTTTCTGCCACACTCAAGCGACTGAAAGCGGAAGGCACCTACGACCGTATCATCGACTACTGGCTCAACGACCGCTATATAGATGCCGATACGTTCCCCTCCATCCCTGTGCCTACGGAAGGAGAGCCGATTCGCGTGGCGAATGTCTGCGCGACGGCTCCGCTATCGTTTATGTCAGGGGGCGAGTGGTACGGACTGGAAATGGATCTTTTGCGCGAATTTGCGAACGACCTCAACCGACCGCTGGATATCAAGTTCTACGACATCACGGCAGCTCTTATGTCTATCAAGACGAACAAGGCAGACCTGCTTTCCGGCGGTTTGTTCATCACACCCGAGCGGCAGCAGGAGTTCTCGTTCGGCGAACCATACTACGATTTCCACAGCACTTATTTCGCGCTGGACAGAGATTCCGAGAACAACAAGGGCGGTTTCGTTGCGAGCTGCAAGCATGCCATACAGAAGAACCTGATAGCCGAGGACCGCTGGCGTTTCATCACGGACGGTCTGCTACTGACACTCATCATCAGTTTCTTTGCCATCCTCTTCGGTTCGCTATTCGGCATCGTAGTCTATCGGATGGGCGAGAGCCGTCTGCGTTGGGCACGCTCGATCGCGAAAGTCTATAACGGCTTCATCGCCGGTATCCCCGAACTGGTGTTGCTGCTCGTGCTCTTCTACGTGGTGTTTGCCAAGAGCGGCCTGTCGGCGGAAGTGGTAGCGATCATCGCCTTTGCCATGTGCTTTGCCTCGAGTGCTGCAGATATCTACAAGACTGCGCTGGATGCGGTGCCGCACGGACAGACAGAAGCCGGCCTGGCATTAGGTTTCACGCCCGTACAGACCTTCTTTAATATCATCTTCCCGCAGGCTGTGAAGCGCGGACTGCCGCTCTATAAGGGTTTGTGCATCAACATCCTCAAAGCCACATCCATCGTGGGTTATATCGCCATACAGGATCTGACCCGTGCCGGTGACCTCATACGAAGCCGTACGTTCGATGCGCTCGTTCCGCTGTTAGTGGTCACGGTTCTCTATTTCCTGCTTGTATGGCTTCTCGCCGCATTGTTTAACCTCGCAACAAAGAAAAAGAAAGTATTATGATAACGGTTTCTCATCTCAGTAAGACATACCATAACGCGGACGGCAGTTCGCTCCCGGTTCTCAAAGATATCAACTGCGAAATTCAGCGCGGTGAGGTCATCTCGATCATCGGTCCTTCGGGCACCGGCAAGAGCACATTCCTGCGTGCGCTCAACCTCCTTGACCCGCCTACCGGTGGCAGCATCATCGTCGATGGCGAAGACATTCTTGCCAACGCCAATGCCAACGCCATCGCCAAGTTGCGTCAGAAAATGGGCATGGTGTTCCAGAGTTTCAACCTCTTCGAGCACATGACCGTGCTGGAGAATGTCATGTATGCGCCTGTGAGAATCCTTCAAGAGAGCAAGGAGCAGGCGCGTGAAGAAGCCTTTGCGCTACTCAAGAAAGTAGGTCTGGTGGAGAAGGCGGATGTTTATCCCTCCTCGCTCTCCGGTGGTCAGAAACAGCGTGTGGCGATTGCCCGTGCACTGGCTATGCACCCCGAAGCCATCCTGTTTGACGAACCGACTTCGGCGCTTGACCCGACGATGGTTGGCGAAGTGCTCTCCGTCATCCGCCAGTTGGCGAAAAGCGGTCTGACCATGCTGATTGTCACCCATGAGATGCGTTTCGCACGCGACGTGAGCACACGTATCTTCTTCATGAACGAAGGTATCATCTACGAGGACGGCACGCCCGAACAGATATTCGAACACCCCGTGCATTCGGCTACCAAGGCGTTCGTCAACCGCATCCAGAAACTGGTCTATGAGATCGACTCGGACGACTTCGATTACCTGCAGATCCACACCGGCATCAATCAGTTCTGCCTCAAGTACAACATAACGCCTAAGGCGGACCTGGCCTACAGTCTGGTCAAGGAGGTGCTGTTCACCCATATGCGCAACTACCGTCCGCTCACGCTGCGGCTCACGCATACGGAGATGAACGGCGTGACGGCATTGGATTTCATGGTGGAGAAACTTCAGCAGTCGCCTCTCAGCGACGCAGCCCGCCAATCGCTCCGTCCGCAGGTAACCGACCTCATCGAGGAGACCACCGCCCGCGGTTTCCGCGTCAAACTGCTCTTGTAAAAGCTATTATCACCCTTCAAATGACTTCAAATAACATCAATATAAACGATGTAAGCAACGATAAAATGAGAAGACTATGTTTTGTTATTGCAGCTATCTTATGTGCAAGTGCCATAAGAGCTGATCTGAAAGAGGATTTCAATTCCCTCACTTCCGGTTCGTGGACAACAGAAACGGCTGTTGAGTTGCCTTCCGGCACATGGACGTTCGGAGGCGGATTGCAGTACAACAAATCGAATAATGTGGTGTCGCTCAAGTTCAATCAAA